>OFFP01000289.1_pt1 | contig 42085 bp, 35 predicted proteins | sample 1521431 | NCBI WGS metagenome assembly OFFP01 (sample SAMEA3504104, study PRJEB24116) | mouse gut metagenome | biome: mouse gut; feature: mouse-associated habitat; material: faeces | place: Denmark | collected 2011
CCCATGCAGATTCCCTCCTTGTTTTCCATTCCCGCATCCTTCCCGCACATGACGGTCATATACGGCCTTCCGTCCATTATACAGGATTTTCCTGAACAGGACAAGCTGTTTCGGCCGGCCCGCTCCCGAATGTTCTCACTGCTTTTTACTATTCGAGGAATTTAGTATTAATATTATTGCATCCGTGAAACGCTATTTTAATATCCCTAAAATATATCAAAATAATATTTACGTTATGTAAACATTCCGCATTGCCAATACAGAAGAGAAAAGGGAGGCGGCATTTCATGAGAGACATTGGTGCGACGCTGGCACAGCTGCGCAGAGAAAGAGGCCTGGGCCAAAAACAGTTGGCCGCGATCCTGAACCTGTCCGTAAGCGCTCTCTCCAGCTATGAAAACTGTGTGCACGCCCCTGACCTGATGATGCTAAGCCGGTTGGCGGAGTTCTACGATGTCACTACGGATTATCTGCTGGGGCGCACGGAGTACCGCTGCCCTCCGGAAATCCTGAGCCGCTATGTGGCCCTGGACTACACCGCCCAGGACATCGTCAATACCGTCCTGTCCCTGGATGCGGGAGCCCAGGCCACCGTTGTGGATTTCGTGAAATACATGAAGCATCTGCACTCGGTGAAGTCCTCCCGCAATCAGGCTTCTATATGGTAGAAATTCAGGGTGGCGATCACCATGTAGATCATCGTGAACAGCCCGAGGAACAGATCCATAATCCCCAGGGCCATCAGCCCGCCTCCCACGGCCATGCCCATGATGGCACCCATCACGCCTGCGCCTGCGGCCATGCTCAGGAGGAGCATCTGTACCAGTTGTCTGGCCGTGGTGCCCAGGGCGCTGCCTGTGACGATCTGGGCCACCGCAAGGGAGTACAGCTTCCCCGTTGACATCAGGATATAGAAAAGGATGCAGAGCAGGGCCTCGGGCAGGGCAAGGCCCATGACCAGGGCGCAGGGCACTGTCATGATGCAGCCGTTTATCAGGGCCTGTACATGCTGCATCAGGGTAGCGGCCATCAGCTTCCGGAAGGGGCTGTCCGGCAGCAGGTAGGTATAGGGGGATTTCAGCTCTTTTGCCCATTTCCCGCCGAAGCCCGTGAAGATGAAGATCATATACGCAGCCACCACAGGCAGCACGAAGACCCGGTAGGGCTCCAGCCCGCCGAAGCTGCCCTCTTTTTCATACAGGTATGCCAGCGCCGCGCCTGCCAGGACGGCGACGATGGTGTTGATGTCGAAGATGAAATATCTGCTCTTCTTGTACTCCAGCAGTTGTCTGTAGAACAGGGCGCTGGCTCCATGGCCCCGCCATCGGATCCGGGCCTTGCCGAACTTTTCCTTTTTGCCCAGCCTCTTGACATTGCCCTGCCTACGGCTCTCCAGGACTTCCTCGTAGTCCTCCGCGAACTTCATGGCGTCCTCGTAGAATCCCCCCTTGCAGTCCATCCGCCATGCCGCCGCCACTACGGCGGCTAACAGCAGCCCATAGCAGGCCGTCCCGGCCACGTTCACCGCTGTGGCCCCCGTGAACAGGAGATGCACTGCCGCGATATACCAGCCAATGAACGGCACCATCTGGATCATGTCGCTGTGCAGGAAACGGGACACGGTATCCATGCTGAGGCCCTCCTGAAGGTACATATATACTGCCATTCCAAGAAGGATGATTACAAGACTGTAGGCCACCTTGATCATCATGCCGCGCTGCCTTTCCCGGAACTTCTCCGAGCCGTAGAGGAGGAGCATGATGCCGGCCTCCAGGAGATTTTCGATGAAAACGGAAAATACGAAATACACCGCCAGGCGCCAGCCCTCCACATGGAAAAGGACGCCGCCGCAGACCACGGCGAAGAGGTTCAGCAGGACCTGCACCAGCAGGGTCCTCAGATGGGCGTATATCAGCACCCGCTTCGGGCCGACCGGGGCGGGAAAGAGGAAGTGCACGTCGCTGTGGCGGTACACCAGCCCCCTGCGCTTTGCGTAGGCAATCAGATTGGCCGGGATGAGCCAGAAGCTCAGCACGGTCAGGACGCCTGCCATGTCCCGGGCGGAGTCCAGGCCCGTCCCCTGCATGATCACCTTCAGGGAGGCGGGGACCGCCAGGAAGTAGAACAGCAGCAGGGCCAGATACAGATAGGTCACAGGCTTTTTCAGGGCCATTTTCGTCCGGTTGATCAATGTCCTTTTATAGAGATATCCTATTGCTCCCATGTCTGCCTCCCGTCTTCCCGGGTACGGTCCTGGCCTGTGACGGAGAAGTAGAGATCCTCCAGGTCCTCATTGGCCAGAGCCTCCCTGGCGTAGGTTCCCAGGATATGCCCCTTGTCCATCACGAAGGTCACGTCCCACAGCTCCTTCACCATCTCCAGCATGTGGGTACTGATCAGGATAGTGCAGCCATCCGCCCGCCTTTCCAGAATCACCTCTTTCAGTTCCCTGATTGCCGCAGGATCCAGCCCCACCATGGGTTCGTCCAGCAGAATTACCTCCGGTTTAGTAATCAGGGCGCAGCAGATACTCACCTTCTGCATCATTCCCTTGGAGAGTTCATTTCCCAGCTTATCCTGCTTATCCGTCAGTTCGAATCTCCCAAGCAGACGCCGCACTTCCTCTTCCGCTGCGTCCACCCCGTAAGCCCTGGTAATAAATTCAAGATGCTCCCGCACCGTCAGGGCATCATACATATAAGGCAGCTCCGGCACATAGGCAAACCGCCGCTTGGCCTCCAGGCTCACGGCATCCCGTCCCTGGATACGGATTGTCCCCTTATACCGCAGCAATCCGGCAATGCTCTTGATTACGGTGGATTTTCCCGCGCCGTTGGGTCCCAGCAGAATCCCGATCCTGCCATCAGGCACCGTGAAGCCGATATGGTCCGCCGCCAGGTTTTTCCCGTATTTTTTAGTCAGATCCGATACCTCTAACATCTCTCCTCCCTTTCTTCTCCCGGCCATCTCAGACAGCCGCCCTTTTCTCCTGTTTTCCCCATAAGGGGCATCCGCTCTCTCCCCCGTTTCCTCTTCCCGGGGCATGTTCATATGCCGCATGCCGCCAAAGGCCGTGTGCCAAATCGTTTTTCCACGCTCACAGCAGAACAATATCCCCCAGCCCCAGCAGCACCGAAACCACATACAGCAGGAACAGGTGCAGCGGATAAAACACATAGAAGAAATACTTCATCTTCATCCCCCGCTTTCCGTTATACAGGGCAACGGGAACCGCCGCCAGAAAAGCCGGCAGTTCGCCCACGGACATAACCGTCAGTACCGTACATCCCGCCAGCATGGCCGCCACCCTGCTCTTCCGGAAGATATACATAACCGTGATTGTCAGCACGCCCATTCCGCCGTAATCCGTACACAGCCACTCCGCCAGGAGCATCATCACCGCCAGCACTGTGATATCCGCACAGATCGCCTGTACATGGCGGAACCCTTTTTTACGGCCGTACAGGGCCAGTATGAGAACGGCGGCAACGGCACAGAACACCCCTGCCGTCACCGCACGGGCGCTTCCCTCAAGCTTCACATCCATAAACATCATGGTAAAAAACGCAGGCAAAAGTCCCCCTGTAATTGTCAGGAACATACGCAGCACCCCCGGAAGCTCCCTGCACAGCCCCTGCCTGCATTTGTCAAAATAACCATATCCGCACATAGCCAGCAGCCCCAGCAATAATGTAAAATATACATTCTGATACCCGCCGTGGAAAAGCCTGCCCGTAATCGCCAGGTCAAAGGGAATCTCTGAAATCAGTGCAAAAACACCCAGCCGCAGGGCGTATTGCCTCACATCCCGGCTCCTCTGGAACCCCTCCACCAGCAGAAAACAGAATATCGGAAAACCCAGCCTGCCAATCATCCGCATACCCTGCATTCCGTAATATAATGCCCCATTCTCTGTCAGCCAGCCCATAATCTGGCCCTGTGTCCCGCCTATCACATCCAGAAAGCCATTTGCCATAATCTGCCTGGTCAGGACCGCCGCCGCAATGTGATCTATCAGCATAACCGCCACTGCCACCATCTTCACAGTACTTCCGCTGATGCCTCTCCGCCCTGCCGGCTGCCCTCCGGCCGCCTGATTCCGTAACCGCACACCTTCCATCCTCTTCCCTTTTCCTCCCTCGGCATCCATTCTCAATGCCATTCCGCTGAATCGCCTCATAATACAAACAAATCTGATTATCATCATAAAATATGGGCCGTCATTTGTCAATTGCCTTCTCTTCCCCTCTTCGGACGCAGCGGTCCGAAATCCTGTCCCGCCTGTCGGGTATTTGCAGTCCCCTGTCCGCTGACAGCTTCCCCCCACTCCTTCCCCACCGCATTTCCCAACTGGCGGAAAACCTTGCCCTCAAAAAAAGGGCTGCCTGTTCTCATCCGCTGAAATTCATGTTATACTGGTATCAGTTTCATGCATCACGGCAAATATTACCGCGGTATTATCCGTACGCAAAATCGTCCGGAAACAGCATAAAAGGAGTGAACTGAAAATGGCAAAGCAGAAAGAAACCAAGACAAACGCCATACGCATATTGGAATCCCTGAATATCCCCTACACACATATCACCTACAAATGCGATGAATTTATTGACGGGCTGCAGATTGCAGACATGCTGAACCTGCCCCATGAAAAGGTCTATAAAACGCTTGTGACGGCAGGCGGCAATGATTACTACACATTTGTAATCCCCATTGAACGGGAACTGGATCTCAAGGCTGCCGCCAGAAGCGTGGGCGTGAAAAGCGTGGAAATGGTTCCTGTGAAGGATATCAACCGGATCACCGGCTATGTGAGAGGCGGCTGTACCGCCGTCGGAATGAAGAAGCCTTATGTGACCAGAATAGACAGCTCCGCCAAGGAACTGGAAAAAATCATTGTCAGCGGGGGCAGGATCGGCTCCCAGCTAGAGCTTGCTCCGACTGACCTGGCCAGGGCCTCCGGGGCGTTATTTGCCGATGTGGTGCGGCATTAATGGAACAGTTCAGGGCGCTGGACTGTTACCATTAAATCACGTTTAATCACGACGGTCGAAAAAAACACTTGCCAAATCCATCCCAATGTGGTAGAGTATACAAAGCAACACGTCGTTTCCCGTAACGGCGTTTTCGGCAGCGGAACATTCCAACCAAAACGTTCCGGTCAGAAGGAGGAGCAATGCGGAAATAACCTATCAGCAAAATTTACACAGAGTTTTCGGCAGGACGGCATGGCAGTCCCTGTTCTTTGTGTAACCGTTGATAGAGATTATGTCCGTATGCTTTATTCTGTGAAGGGGTCCTGTTCTGCCCGTATCATAGCGTATGTTTGCGGCGTCTGCTTTCGGTTACACCTGTAGCCGGAAGCTTTTTTTCATGCAGAAATTTCTTCATGCAAAATCAGGAAAATGCGCCCGTGGCCCGATGCGGGAAGGCATCCGCCGGGGCAACAGGAGGTATCTATGTTACAGGTAAAAAATTTAAACATCTATCACAAAAAAGACCTGCGTCCCCTGGTGACGGATCTCTCCTTCACCTTAAACGACGGTGACAGGGCCGCCATCATAGGCGAGGAGGGAAACGGCAAATCCACTCTGCTGAAGCTCCTCCATAACCCGTCCCTGGCGGCAGATTATGTTGAATACACGGGAGAAATCCGAAAAACATGTTCCGTCTGCGGCTATCTGCCCCAGGAGCTTGACCCGGCGGACCGGGAAAAGGACGTCTATACTTTCTTATGCGAAGAACCCGCTTTTCCGGAAACGGATTACCGGGAGCTTTCCGCCATGGCAGGCCGCCTGGGACTCTCCGTTGACCTGCTGTACAGCGACACCCGGATGGGACGGCTCTCGGGAGGTGAGAAAATCAAGGTACAGCTGCTCCGGATCCTGTGCATGCATCCCGGCCTGTTCCTTCTGGACGAGCCTTCCAACGATATTGACATCGAAACGCTGGAGTGGCTTGAGGCTTTCATCAACGGATGCACCTTTCCCGTACTCTACATCTCCCACGACGAGACGCTGCTGGAGCGCACCGCCAATATGATCCTGCACATGGAACAGCTGAAGCGCAAGACGGAAAGCCAGTGCAGCGTCATGCGCACAGGCTACCGTGAATATGTGGAGCAGCGCCTGAAGGGGCTGGAACGGCAGACGCGCCTTGCACAGGAAGAAAAGGCAGCCTATGAAAAGCAGCAGGAAAAATTCCGCAGAATCCACGACAAGGTGGAGTACCAGCAGGCCGTCATCTCCAGGCAGAATCCCTCCGGCGCCAGGCTTCTGAAAAAGAAAATGCACGCTGTCAAATCCATGGAACGGCGTTTCGAAAAACAGGCCGAAAATATGACCCGGCGTCCGGATACGGAGGATGCCATCTTCTTCCGCTTTGCCCCGGGGGAAGGCATTCCCGCAGGAAAACGGGTCCTGGACTACGAACTGCCTCTGTTGAATGCCGGCGAAAAGGAATTGTCCCGGAATATAAGCCTTCTGGTCAGGGGACCGGAAAAAATCTGCATTATCGGTAAAAACGGCGTGGGGAAAACCACCCTCCTGCGGCTCATTGCCGGACAGCTTTTATGCAGAAACGACATTCGTGCCGCCTATATGCCCCAGAACTACGAGGAACTTCTGGATATGGACAGCACGCCGGTGGATTACCTGTCCCGCACCTGGGAGCGGCTTCCCTCCGAATGCATCGGCAGCCTGAACCCGGACACGGCCTCCGGACAGGCAGCGCAGGAACCGGCATCCAGGCAAACCGTCCCTTCTCCGGAAAACGGCTCTGCGGGACGGGACCGCACCAGGGCACTGACAAAAGAAGAACTCACCAAAATACGTACCTACCTCGGCAGCATGAAATACACGGTGCAGGAGATGGACCACCCCATACGGGAACTCTCCGGAGGCCAGAAGGCCAAGCTGCTGCTGCTGAAAATGAGCATGGAACACCGGAACGTGCTGATCCTGGATGAACCCACCCGGAATTTCTCGCCCCTGTCAGGCCCTGTAATCCGGGAACTGCTGCGCGATTTCCCCGGCTCTATCATCAGTGTCTCCCATGACAGGAAATACATCCGGGAGGTCTGTGAGCGGGTACTTGAACTGCGTCCGGAAGGCCTGACGCAGCCGTAATCCACAGCCGCCATTGCCAAAACACATTTCACAATGCAATATACAAATACACAAATGTGTGTTATACTGTGTTTTATCGGAAGTACTACTCTGATTCACACTATTACACAGGAGGTAGCCAAATGTTAGAAGATCATATCTCAAGCAAGAAATCTCTCTTTTCCCCCGGCGTTCACACCGAGCTGAGGGAACAGAAGAGCCGCAGCAGGCAGGTTGCTTTGATTCAGGGCAATCTCACCGGCAACGCCAGGATGGAAAGTTCAGGCACCAGCGCCAGGGTCTATGAAAACGGCGTCTACGGTTTCTCTTCCATTGCGGAATGCTCCGGCGACGCGGCGGAAACCGTACTGAAAGCAGCCACGGAAAACGCCGGTTTTATGGATCGCCATGTGGGTCGGGGTAAGGAACCTCTGCCCGTTATTCCCTGCAGCCAGATTTCCCGGGGCAGGGATATTCTGGACACGGACCAGAAGCGCTACGTGGAATTTGCCAGCCAGCTGGACGCCTATATCACGGAGAAATATCCCGGTCTCTCCAGCCGTTCCGTGATTGTCTCAGAGGATTCCATGGAAAAAATCATCTGCACCTCTGACGGTTGCAGCGGGCATATCTGTGCGCCCAGAAGCTATATCTATGTATTCCTGAATTCGGAAACCACTTCCGGCACCCCTATCGAGCTTTTCAAACCCCTGGGCGGCGCGGGAAACTTTTCCGACAATTTCACTGATCCGGCACTGCTCTATCCCCAAATCGACGCCCTGTATGAACAGCTTATGCAGAAACGGGAAGGCGTTTATGCCGAAGCCGGCTACAAGACTGTAGTCTTAAGCGGTTTCATGTCCGGTATGCTGGCCCATGAAGCCGTAGGCCATACGGTGGAGGCAGACCTGGTGCTGGGCGGCTCCGTAGCCGGTCCCTCCCTGAACAAATGCGTGGCTTCCGAGCTGGTAAGCCTGGTGGACTTTGCCCACACCGCATTCGGCAGGCCCGCACCGCTCCCGGTCTATCTGGACGACGAGGGAACGCCCGCGGAAGACGCCGTCCTCATCAAAGACGGCATTTTGACAGGCTACATGCACAACAGGGAAAGCGCACAGCATTTCGGCGCACGGCCTCTGGGCAATGCCCGCGCCTGGGGCTTCTCAGACGAGCCTCTGATCCGCATGAGAAATACTGCCGTCCTTCCGGGCAAGGACAGGCTGGAAGATATCATCGCCTCCGTGGATGACGGTTATTACCTGATCAACAGCACCAACGGCCAGGCAGACACCACCGGCGAATTTATGTTCGGCGTCAATATGGGCTACGAAATCAAAAAGGGAAAACTGGGACGGGCGCTTCTGGACACCACTATCTCCGGCGTGGCTTTTAACATGCTGAAAACCGTGGATATGGTATCGGATACCGTGGAATGGTCAAGTTCCGGTTTCTGCGGCAAAAAGCAGCCAATGCCCGTGGGAATGGGTGGCCCTGCCCTTCGCTGCAAGGTAATGATAGGAGGTCGCTGACATGACAGATATTAAAAATATAGCCGAAAAAACAAGACAGCTGTTGCTTGATGCCGGAGCAGAGAAGGCACAGTACACTGTTTCAGAGACAGAAAAACATGAATTCAACGTAGACGGGGGAGAATTCTCCCTGTTCCGCACCCTTTTTGACCGCAGCCTTTCCCTCACGGCATATAAGGATCAGAAAAAAGGCTCTGCCTTTACGAACCAGTTTGACGATGAGGCTGTGGAAGGCGCCGTGACGGACTGCATCAAGTCCGCGGAATCCGGCGTGGCAGACGAAAGCTATGACATCGCCCCCGGACAGAAAAACGAGATTTTCCGGGAAGGCGCTTACGAGCCGGATATTGAACTGTTTTTTAACAGGGCCAGGGAGCTGATGGAGAATATCCGCAGCAGGCATCCCAAAATCCTCATGGAACAGATGATCGTCAGCCATGACAAGACACATACCATCTACCAGAATACCAACGGTACGGAATTTGAGACCTTCAAAGGCGCTTACTCCGTTTCCCTGATGTATTCCGCCCATGAAGGAGATACCACTACCTCTTTCTTCGGCAGCGATATTTACACGGATAAGCTGGACCGCCCCTTCATAGAACTGGGTTCCCTGGAAAAGGATTTAAGCGACACGGAAGCCCAGCTTTCCATCATTCCCATGGAAGGAAAATTTGAGGGCGTCATTGTACTTACTCCCGGCAGCCTGGGCGGATTCCTTGGCAACGCCATTTCCAATTTTGCCAGTGACAGCGTTATCCTGGAGAAGACCAGCATCTGGCTGGACAAACTGGAGCAGCAGGTGGCAGACCAGCGGCTCACCATTTCCATGCGGCCGGGTGATTCCCGCATCGTCTGCGGGCAAAGATATACCGCAGACGGTTTCCGGGCCGAAGATTATGATCTGATCAAAGACGGTGTCCTGAAATCCTTCCTGCTGTCATTATATGTTGCGAACAAATCCGGCTTTGCCCCGGCCAAAAACACATCCTTCTCCCTGGTGATAGAAGGCGGTGACACACCCTATGAGGATATGATCAGGAATATCAAAAAAGGCCTCATTATCGGCAGGTTCTCCGGCGGACAGCCCGGTACCAACGGCGACTTCTCCGGGGTGGCAAAGAACAGCTTCCTGGTGGAAGACGGCCAAATCAAAGGCGCTGTCAGCGAGACCATGATCAATGGCAATCTGGCAGACCTGCTGAACAACCTGGTGGCGATTTCCAAAGAAACCGTGGCCAACGGCAATTCCGTGCTGCCTTACATGGCTTTTGACAAGGTGGTCATCTCCGGAAAATAAGCGCAAAACAATAAATATTTTTTCTCTTTTGCGACAGCCAAATAAGGCTGTCGCATGAAGAGTGTAGAATTTCTAAATGCGACAGCCCCATGAAATTTGTAACGCAGCAGGCTGCGGTGGCAAGACAGCCCTTCGTCAGGAGCTGGCGCTGCTGTATCGCTTCATCGAAACCTTCCAAAATGCCCGTGACAGCACAAAGAACAGCACCGGCGCCCCCGCCCCCCAGATACAGGCAAAGGGAGATAGTTCTCCCATCAAAAACAAACCGGGAAAATTGGTAATCACAAAAACCGGCAGGATATAAGTCCCAATCTGCCGGAACCTCTTTCCGTAGATCATGGATGGCATATTGTTGAAATCCCACAGCGCTGCGCTGATATCCGAGATCCCTCCCACGGAAATAATCCAAAACCCCAGAATATAGGGCAGCAGGAACAGGCTGTAGGTCAGCAGGCAGCCGCAGGCCAGATAAAACAGGAATCCGGCTATGGGAACCAGCCCTACCGGCAGCCCTGCCAGCCGCCAGCCGGTCACGATCATAGATACTCCCGCAACTAAATTCGGCAGCAGGAAGGCAAACTCAATCCGCCGCATGGTCACAAGAAACTGCAGGGAAACAGGCTTCACCAGATAGAGATCCAGTTCTCCCTGCTGTACCATTCCCGGAATCGAACAAAAATTGCCGAAATACAGCATATAAATCCCCGTCATCAAAACATATGTTCCTACAAACAGCAGAATATGGTCCGGCGTGAGAATCCCGATGCTCGTTCCCGCCTTATAGATAATCGCCACATACAGCAGCTTGATAATCATCCACCCCATTTCCACCGTCATACCCGTGATGAAATTGATGCGGTATTCCAGGGCGGACATCAGCGAATATTTTGCCAGAACGCCTACCAGTTTAAAATAACGTGTAAATTTTCTCATTTTTACATCCCCTTGTGCGCCTCGGCGCTCATACCAATCAATATTTGCCCGGACTCACCCGCCCACAGCCGCATACCGCCGAACGCCGCGCCTCCACATGGCCTCCCCCAGACAGACAAACACCAGAATCCACCCTGTCTGAAAGGCAAATCCCATCCCCATACGCTCCCACCCGAACCGTCCGTTGATGATATTCACCGGAAACTGTGTCGTATAGCCGAAAGGGGCAAGGTTCACCAGAATCTCCACCACGCCGCCGAATATATCCAGCGGAAACACGCCGCCGCTGAAAACGGTGAGTACGATGCTGATGGTTCCGAAAAGTTTGTCCACATCCGTCAGCCAGAACGCCAGCAGGCCGATGCAGTAAAAGATGGAAAAATTCAGAAGTACGCCCAGGATCAGGCTTCCAAGGAAAGCCAGTATCCTTCCCAGGGACACCGGCAGCCCCTGCCAGAAGGCCGCGCCGATAATCACCGTCATCACCGGCCCGATTACCATGAGCCTCGGAACCTTCTGCCCCAGAAACCGGAAAAACTGATATCCCTTGTACCCCACCGGGCGTATCAGGTATTTATTCAGCCCGCCCATCTTGATATCGCTGTTCATCTCCCACTCAAACCCCGTTCCCACCAGCTGGGATACAATGGTCGCCAGCAGAGTATACAGCAGAATCTCTCCCTGCTGATACCCAAAGACGGCGGCTGCATCCGAATGCCCGTACAGATAGTTCCACATGGTGGTCTGGATGATAATGGGAAATACCGCGCTTAACATGCTGAGGAAAAAGCTGACGCGGTATTCCAGTGCCTGTTCCACCCCCATCAGAAACACACAACGATAGCTGCTCACGGCATCACCACCTCCTTCTGATAGAAGCGGGCAATACCCTCCTCGATGGGAATCTCCTTCACCGTAAAATCCTCCACCGGCAGGCCGGACAGAAGGGCAGACAGAACTTCCTTCACCTTCTCCTGGGGAACCTCCAGAACCGCTCCCGCGGCGCTGATTTCCCGCACCGTTCCGTAAGCCTCCCACGCTCCCGCTTCCACCGCAGCGGAGGCCTTCACGGTAAGCAGCTTTCTTTTTCCCAAAATCTGGTTAATCTCTCCCAGCTTCCCGTCATACACAAGCATCCCCTGATTAATAATGACAGCCCTGTCACACAGCGCCTCGATATCCGCCATATAATGGCTTGTAATAATAACTGTAGTCTTCTGCTTCTCATTGTATATCTTCAGGAATTCCCGGATTTTTTTCTGTGAAAGGATATCCAGGCCGATGGTGGGTTCATCCAGAAACAGAATATCCGGACGGTGAATCAAAGCTGCCAGAATCTCCATCTTCATCCGCTCTCCCAGCGAAAGACGCCGCACCTGCACATTCAAAAGTTCCTTCACATCCAAAAGCTCCGAAAGCTCTGTCACAATATCCCGGTAAGCCCCGTCGTCCACTCCGAAAATGCACTTATTCAGATAGAAGCTGTCACTGGCGGGCAAATCCCACCAGAGCTGGTTCTTCTGTCCCATGACAATGGAAATCCGGCGCTTGAACTCGTTTTTCCGCTCCCAGGGGACGAAGCCGTCCACTTCTATCCGCCCCCCCGTCGGATACAGAATGCCGGAAAGCATCTTCAATGTGGTAGTCTTCCCCGCCCCGTTGGGTCCCAGAAAGCCGATCATCTCCCCCTTCCCCACGGAAAAGGAAATATCGCGAACCGCCTCCTTCGTCAGGGTTTCCCTGTGAAATACATTGTGCAGGGAACCTCTGATTCCCGTCATTTTCCTGTAGTAGGTAAACTCTTTTCTCAAATGCTCTACAGTGATCATATTATCCCTCCCCTTCTCCTACCCATCTTTTCTTCCCCGTTCACATAAAAACACCAGGCTTCCGGCATCGGAACATCCCTTTGAGGTTTCGTACGGATACGCATCCCATATGCCCGGGCAGTATCGCTTCCGCCTGTTTTCGGCCTGCTTCAGATAAAGTCCAGATGCCTGATATAATTTTCAAAGGCAAGCTTCACCTCCGGATATCTCCGGCGGCTCACATAGAGGCGTTCCCCATTGTCCAGCAGCACATTTTCCCGCTCCAGGCTGCGCATGTGGTACATGTTCACCAGGTAGCTCCTGTCCGTCCGTACAAATCCCCTGCCCCGCAGCCTTTCCTCGCATTGCGCCAGGGTTTCCTTCACCTGAAATACCGCTTCCCCCAGATGAAGGCGTATCTCGTGATGCTCACTTTCCAGATATAGAATCTCCCTGGAAGGTATCAGCATCATCTGCCCGTTTCTCGTAAAGCCGATGCGCCCCGGCTCCGGCCCCTTCATCCTCCTCTGTTTGTGCAGTGCCGCCTTCAGGTCCTGTTCCAGTTCAAAATACCGCACTGTGTGAAAAAAAGGCATCCCCAACGCCGCAAAGATATCCTCGGCCCTATGGGCGACATAGATAATGGGGAGGGACGGCTCCTGCCGCCAGAGTTTTTCCGCCCAGGCAAATGCAGTGTTCCGGACTCTATGACACAGTACCATGCAGGAAAAATCGCTGATGCACAATTCCGGTTCCCGGCACTCCTGCCCCAAACCTTCCGCTCCCGCGCTGCCCTGTCCCCTATTTCCCGGTTCCATAATGCCCTGCCCGGTGCCTGCTGCCCCGCTGCTTTCCGGTTCCATAATGCCCTGCCCGGTGCCTGCTGCCCCGCTGCTTTCCGGTTTCATAGGGTCCTGCCCCATGCCTCCCGGCCCGTCCAGGCAGTATACGGAGCAGTCAAAGCCCTCCCTGGCAGCTAATATTTCGATACGATTCCGGAGCGCCTCTTTCTCCTCGTCCCGGTCACACAGTATTCCGATCTTGGGCATCGATACGCTCCCCCTTGCGGCTGCTTCCCCGCCGCTTTGTCTGCCGCATTCAAAATATTTGTTGCCAATCCTCCAACCCTGTAGATCCAGGACATGACCACATCGCTTTGAAAGCAATTTTATTCAATGCCGTATGCCCGGTTACGGGATTTGCGGAACTGAATTTTAATCATCTTATCAAACCCTGCTGCCATACGCAAGCCCCTACGCCCAAATGGTATCCTTTGGCACCCAAACGGCGGAATCGCAGAACCGCAAGCGCAGGCACCGCTGCTTCCTCCCGCACCGGAAAACGAACAAACGCAGAAATGCCATACCCTGCACTTCCTGCAAGGTATGGCATCTCATCAACATATCCCGGTTGTCAGCTCTACACCGCTCAAAAGACAACGTAATCACGATACAGTACTTCCGTCAGGGCAAATATTGCCTTATAAGCTCCGGATACTCCGGTATATCCTCCCTGCTCCAATGCCGCCTGGTTCCATAAACTCCGTTCATACCAGTTCATATTTCGTCACATCCATACGCACAGCGCCGTCCGCAGCGAAGGAAATCCCTTCCGCCTCCTGCTCTGTGTAGAGGACCGCCGAGAGAACCTGCTCTCCGTCATTGACGAAGATTTCCGCGCTGAACCTGTCCAGGATAACCCGCAATTTCAGTTCTCCGTCCCGGTGATTCACCCGGCTGCGCCGCTGATGGATGACAGCCCTCCTGGAGCCGGAAAATTTCCTGTCCACCTCCAGCACCGATTCTGCCGGGCAAAAGCCGAGAGACGTATGGTAAGTTTCGTTCTGGGCAAAGTAAACCGAGAATTTTCGGTACATATCATGGTCCTCCGCCGGGCGTACGGTCAGCTCCATGTCTATCCTGCGCCCCCTGATACCCTCAAGCACCACCGTGCCGGAAACGGTGACATCCGTATGGGAAACCCGGTTTGCCCGCATCTGTTCCAGTTCCCGGACAGGCTTCTGGTACAGGCGGCTGTCTTTGACGGACAGTTCCCTGGGCAGGCTCATCTGCCCAAACCATGCCTCGTCATGCTTTCTCCGATAGCTGCAGGTATCCCAGTTCTGCATCCACCCAATCATTACCCTCCGTCCGTCTGGCGTCAGAACCGTCTGTGCCGCATAGAAGTCAATTCCGTAGTCAATTGACTGATCCGTATTTTCCGTAAATTCCTGCGTTTCCCTGTCATAGTCCCCAATCAGGCAGAGGGTGCCGTTGCCGTTATGGTACTCGAAGCCGGAGGGAAGCATATCCTGGGGACTGGTAATCAGCACCCATTTTCCGTCCAACGGGAAGAAATCGGGGCACTCCCACATTTTCCCGAACCGGTTTCGGTTAGCCGCCAACACTTTTACGTAATGCCATTCAAAGCCGTCGGGACTGGTAAAAAGCAGAATCTGTCCGCTGCCGTCTGCCGCCCGGTTTCCGACAATGCAGCGATAAGAACCGTCCGCCTCCTGCCACATCCTGGGATCCCGGAAGTCGTATCTGCTGCCGCCGTCGGGAATATCCTTTTCGTCCAAGACAGGATTCTTTTCATATTTCACATAGTCTGTGCCGTCCCCCACGGCAAGGCATTGGGTCTGTACCTCGCCGTAACCGCCGTTTGCCTGGCGCTCCCGAACCACTCCCGTATACATGAGAAGATGCCTGCCGTCGGGCAGAGTGACGGCGCTTCCGGAAAAGCATCCGTCCCTGTCCCAGGCCCCGTCAGGCGCCAGCGCCGCAGGAACATATTCCCAGTGCAGCATATCCCTGCTCACCGCGTGTCCCCAATGCATGGGTCCCCACTGGGAATCGTAGGGGTTGTATTGATAAAATAAATGATATTTTCCGCCGTACCAGGAAAACCCGTTAGGGTCGTTCATCCAACCGGTACGGGGCGTCAAATGGAAAGCCGGTCTTTCTTCCCCGGATATCATTTTTTCGGAAGCTTCCTCGTATTTTCTCGCTTCCCGCAATGTCTGGCTCGTCATAAATGCCACCTGCCTTTTTCTTTGTAATATTCTGTTTCAAATCGGATATTTACGCTTCCGCAGCAACAACGCCTCCATATACGGCACTGTCCTGCATAGCCGCCCCGGCACACCGCTCGCCTCCCTGAAATACGCTGTGATAAAACACATGCCATAGAGCGGAAGCCATAAAACGGAACACGCCCTATCAGTCCGCAAAGTAGGCATCCAGATACTTCTGAAACAGTGCCAGATAATCCTGCAGCCCATATGCATCCAGGGACTTGAGGTATTCGTCCCACTGCTCGTCTATGCCGCCGTCCCTGATCCACTCGGCCTTCCTGGCCCGTACCGTCTTCTCGATATCCGCCTGCAGGTCGGACAGCTGCTTCACGTCCTCCTGACTCATAAACACATTGGGATACACATAATTTCTGGTCATATAGGGCGTGAAGTACTCTTCAATCCAGTCCAGGCGGTACTGTGCGTCATCCGGGCAGGTTACATATACACCGTAATATTCATCCAGGATGGCAAGAGGGCCTCCTACGGCTTCCGCCTCCCTTACTTCCACAGGCGATGCATTTCCCAAGGGCGCGTGCTGGAGCATATCTTCACCGGCTTCATTTTTTCCGAGTACGAAGATATCAAATTCGTCATCCTCCCCATAAGTCCCCCAGTTATTCTGAGGCGACTGGAAGGGATCATACATCTGGTCCAGCCATGCGCAGACCAGAGCGGGCTGCTGCGCCGCCGCGGTTACCACACAGCGCCCCCTGTCATAGCCGCTGGTAAAAGAGCCGTTCTGTGGCGTGAAAATCCGCTGGCCGTCCTTCTCCAGGGGCGGCAGGGGGACGAAGTCCTCCAGGTTGTCAATGTTGGCCGGGTCCCAACTGAAGAACACGCCATAACGATGCGCCTTGCCCTTGGCCACATACTGGGACCATTCGTGGGTATAGCATTCCGGATCGATCAGCCCCTGCTCCGCCAGGGAATGCAGCCATTTCATTCCTTCTTTAAAGCCCTCCATGGCAGCGGTAAAGACGACTTCCCTGTCGTCGGTGACTGCAATATGCCGTCCTCTGTCGGGATCGCCATAACCCTCCCCGAAGCTGTTAATCAGGATACTGGGATCCTGGTCACCGTCGTTTACGATACAGGACATGGGAATGATATCGCCCTCAATCCCGAAATCCTCCCGAAGCTTGGCTGCATTGTCGCGGAATGCAATCAGCACGGCCTCGAATTCCTCCACTGTCTCCGGTATCTCCAATCCCAGGTCATCAAGCCATTTCTTATTGATAAAGCTCATATTTCCCACTGTCTGGATAGCCGTCTTGTCAGCTCCCAGCTGCTCAATCCAGGGAAGGGAATAAATATGCCCGTCTGCGGCAGTAGTCATTTTCCGGTATTCAGGATACTTGTCGAATACGGCTTTCAAATTCGGCATATAGGCATCGATATACTCCTCCAGGGGAATGATGACCTTCTGCTCCGCAAACCGCAGCAAATCGTTCTCACCGAAGCCTGCCGTAAAGATGAAATCCGTCAGGGAACCCGGATCCGCCATGATAGTCTGAATCTTCTCTCCCCACTGGTTGTTCGGAATAGCATTCCATTCTATATGGATATTCGTTTCCTCTTCCAAACGCCTGAAGATGGTACGATTGTTGGGTTCCGCCTCCGTATTGGCAGGATAGCTGATCAAAGCCGTCAGCGTGGTTCCCTCCGGCTGAGGAAACTGCAGCTGTGCTTCCTCCATGGGCTTAAATGTCCCGTCGTTCAGTTCCGGCCCGGAACCTCCGCAGGCTGTCAGTGAAAGCACTGCGCCTGCTGCCAGAATCGCCGTTATTACCTGTTTCCAATATCTTTTTCTCATTTTATCTCCTTCTGCCGCTTTGTACAAGCCGCTTTTATATTATTCAGAAAATAGTTCCGGCCTCACACTCCCGTACATGCCGGCCCCTTTCTCATCCCTTTACGGACCCCACCATAATCCCGCTGTCAAAATATTTCTGAAAGAAAGGATACATCACCAGCAGCGGCAGACTGGATACAATAATGGTGGCATATTTCAGAAGCTCTGCCAGCTGCGCCCGCTCCGCCGTACTCTGCATGTCCGAAATCATACCCGACTCCGGTTTGTTCTGAATCAGTATGGCCCTGAGTACTACCTGCAGAGGCTGTTTCGCCGTATCGTCCAGATAAATCATCGCGTCGAAATAACTGTTCCACATGCCTACAAACTGCCACAGAGCCAATACCGCAATCACAGGCGTACACACCGGAATCAAGATCATGAAGAAGAAACGCACCTCGTTCGCCCCGTCCACATCCGCCGCCTCCCGCAGCTCCGAGGGAATCCCCTGGTAGTAGGTTCTTGCAATAATCATATTCCACACATTGAAGGCACCCGGTATTACAATGGCCCACATGGTATTCTTCATGCCCAGATTGTTGATCAGCAGGTAGGTGGGAATCAGACCGCCTCCAAAGAACATGGTAATGACGAAAATCACATTGAAGAAACCCCTCCCCTTAAAATCCGGCCTGGACATGGGATATGCCGCCAGCAGCGTAATGAACACGGAAATCACTGTAAACACCACAGAATAAACCACCGCATTCTTAAATCCGATCCATATCTGTGCATTGCCGAAGACACGCTGATATGCAGTGGCCGTCCACTTGCTGAAGTCAAAGGTGATTCCCTTGTTCTGCAGGGTAATGGGATCTATGAAGGAACCCACCACGATGTAGATCATGGGAATCAAAATGGCCACTACGAATAACCCCAGAAGTATGTAGCCCGTCATAAGCAGTATCTTATCCTGTAAGGAATACGTGAAAAATTTTTTCTTTCCCATGTTACAGCCCCTTTCCCTCATTCATCCTGGCCACGACTTTGTTCACCACCACCAGAAGAATGACATTAATCACCGTGTTGAAAAGCCCTACTGCCGTGGAGAAGCCGTAGTCGCCGTCCAGAAGCCCCTTTTTATATACATAGGTAGCAATGATTTCAGATGAACGCATGTTCAGATCCGTCTGCAACGCATATGCTTTCTCGAAACCAACGCTCATGATATTTCCCGCCGACATTATAAACTGGATAATGACCACATCCTTGATGGCCGGCCATTCCACTGCCTTAATCTGCTGAAAAATATTGGCGCCGTCAATGATTGCCGCCTCCTTCAGCTCCGCACTGGCATTGGACAGGGCTGCCGTGTACATAATGGATCCCCATCCAGCTCCCTGCCAGATACCGCTGGCGATGTAAACGGAACGGAACGCCTCCGGCATGGTCATGAAATCGGTTGAGGTACCCAGGAGCATGTTCAGCGGGCCTGTGACGGATAACAGGATCCTGACGATACCGCAGAGTACGATAACCGAAATAAAATTCGGCATATAGAGTACCAGCTGAATCTTGCGCTTGATTCTTGCCCGCTCCACCCGGTTCAGCAAAAAGGCGAGGAGGATGGGAATGGGAAATCCCCACAGCAGGCCGTAGATACTGAGCTTCAGGGTATTGACCAGGTAGCTCATAAAATCAGGGGATGACAGGAATCTCTTAAAATGTGCAAAGCCAACCCATGGACTGTTCAGCACCCCCTGAATCGGATTGTAATTCTCAAAGGCAATCAGGATGCCGCCCATGGGAATATACCGGCATCCACAGCCTGGTGCAGGAAATGGTTCGACGTGGGAAAACGCGCATCGGTTTCATCGGTGAATACCTCCACTTCCAGTCCTTCTTTGAACGATACATGGCATACCGCAATGCCATGTACCTGACCGGGCTGCCCTGCCGGGAGGAATGGTGCCTTATTGGTAATAAAAAAGGAATCCGGACGCCGGAAAGTTCCGACTACCGGGAATATCTGACGGAATGTTTCGAAAATATGGAGGCACTGCCTGAGGTTTTTCTGTGCGCCAATGATTATGTGGCATTGGACACCATGCAGGTGTTCAGAAAAATGGGAATCTCCGTACCCGGCGATGTCTGGCTCTGCGGCTTTGACGACTCTCCCGAATCCGGCGTGGTAACACCCGCTCTGACCACCGTTCATATCCACAGCCAGATCATGGGATTTTCCGCGGTACACCTGCTGGTATCCCGCATCCGGGAACCGTCTTTGAATTTTCGCACCATACACACGGAAACAAATGTAATCTATCGGGAATCCACCGGGGACTGAACTGAAAAAGGCGGCAGGAAATCCGGAAGCGGCTCCTGCAATAGAATGGTCGGATATATGCCGCACCGGAAAAAGCCGGCATTGGAAACGTAAGATGACTCTGATAAAAGAAGAAATATTTTGTACAACATTCTCTGCTGCCTCCCCGTGGTAACGGCGGGGAGGCACCCTGGCTGACTTTGCAGGCAGGTCCTGATACTTTTCACGGCAAATCCGCAAGCAACGCCGCCTCATAATCCCCCAGCAGGCCCGAAAAATCCCCGCCTGTGATAAGATTCCGGCGCCCTCTCAGTCCCGGCAGAGAGACATTGCCTTTTCTCACATGAAAAATCAAAACCAGGCTCTGTCCCTGCCAGTTTCTTTCCATGTATAAGACTCCCTTGTGGTCGTCCGCATACTCTTTCACCATCTTCCCCTTTGTCAGTCCGGGAAAGTCATGCCGGATCCGGATGAGCCGTCTGTAATACGCCAGGCATTCCCGGTTCTGCCTGTCCTCCTCCCAGAGCATTCCCCGCCTGCAGTCCGGGTCCGGCCCTCCCTCCATGCCCACTTCGTCACCGTAATAAATCATGGGCATGCCGGGGAGCAGCAGCTGCATTGCTGCCGCCAGCTTCTGTTTTTTGATGTCGCTTCCCGCGCTGTGGAGAAATCTGGCCGTATCGTGGCTGTCGATAAAGTTCCACAGGTACCCCTCCAGTCCCCTGTTCAGGTTTCCCCTTACAAAATTCCGGTTTCCCAGGAAGGCTGATGGCGCCGTCTCCTCCTTTGCCACCAGCTCCAGCACCGAATCGTAAAAAGGATAGTTCATCACGCTGTCCCACTCGTCCCCTTCCAGGAAATCCCCGGCATAATGCCAGATTTCTCCCACCACCAGAACATCCTTTTTCACCGCTTTCATCTCCCTGCGGAAACGCTTCCAGAAGCCGTGTGTGATTTCGTCCGCCACATCCAGCCGCCAGCCGTCGATATCGCATTCCCGAATCCAGTATGCCGCCGCATCAATAAAATAATCCGCAGTCTCCGGATTGTTCAGATTCACCTTCGGCATGAACCCGGCGTAGCTGAAGGTCTTGTAGCTGGGGCGTTTTCCCCATTCCATCACCAGCGGAAAGCTTTCGATATAATACCAGTCCAGGTACGCCGAATCCTCCTGCTTCTCCCGGATATCCCGAAAAGCAAAGAAATCGATTCCCGTATGGTTAAACACGCCGTCCAATATTACATACATCCCCGACTCATGAGCCAGCCTCACCAGTTCCTTTAAATCTTCCTTATCCCCGAAAGCAGGATCGATTTGATAATAATCGCGGATATTATACTTGTGGACGGAATCGGAGCTGAAAACGGGTGTCAAATAGAGAATATCCACCCCCAGGCTGCGGATATAGCCAAAATGTTGGATGATGCCACGCAGGGAACCCTTCAGGTCAGTTTTGCTGTCAATGGGCGCCTGATACCAGATTTCCTCCGGCACCTCCTTATCCGCGGCAAAGCGGGACGGGAAAATCTGGTAAATCACCTTGTTTTCCGCCCAGGCAGGCAGCCGGAACCGCTCTTCTTCCCGAAGGTTCTGGGGGCAGTCGAACATCCTGTCTATGGAGGTTATGCACTGGTCATAAAAACAGTGATTGCCGTAATACACGGTCTTTCCCGCGTAATCCGCTATCTCGAAAAAATACCGCAGGCAGACCACGTCTATTTCCACTTCCGCCTCGTAATAGTCTATATAATTGTCGGAACAGGCGATTTCCATGGGCCGTGCCTGCCTTGTATCCATATAGCGGATGGGCAGGTATTTATTCTGTGTGTGGAGCGTTACTTTTGCCGCATCCCCCTTCTTCACTTCCAGCCTGATCAGGAAATGCCCCTTTGCCATGGCATAACAATATCTTTTATCCGCAAAATGTCTGATTGCCGCGTATTCCATATCTTGTTTCCTCCTCTTCCAGAACCGTCCCCGTTTTTAGCCTTGCTATCCGCAGAGCTGCTTCGAAGTACACAAGGAAAATGATTGATGTATGTTAAGCTGACGGACTCTGCCCACAATTGGGGAGGGGCGTTTTCATGCCCCTCCCCAATCGAAAATAATGGGGTTTCACCCCACCTTATAGCCATTGCCCCAGACCACCTTCAGATACCTGGGTTCCTTGGGATTCTTCTCTATCTTCTCCCTGATATGCCTGATATGCACCGCAATGGTATTGTCGGCGCCGATTGCCTGCATATGCCAGATGTTCTCATAAATCTGGCTGTTTGAAAATACTTTCCCCCTCTGCTGCACCAGCAGCCGCAATATCTTATATTCAATCGGCGTCAGCCGCACAGACCTGCCCTCCACCGTCACTTTCCGCTGCACATCGTCTATCATCAGTTCATCCACCTTATAAATACGGTCAATATTGGCGCACATGTTCACCAGCTGGATATACCTGCGCAGCTGGGATTTTATTCTGGCCAGCAGCTCCAGCGGATTACAGTCCGCAGTGACGTAATCGTCTGCCCCTGCCTCCAATGCCATAATCTTCGCTGTCTCCGCAGACTGCGCCGAAACCACAATCAGCGGTATGCTGCTCTTATTTCTCAGATTGGCAATCATCTCGATTCCTTTATCCCAGCCCTTGTCGTTCAGCTCCACATCCACCAGCATCAGGTGAATCTCCAGGCGCTTCAATATTCCGTATAAATCATCCACATCGGCCGCCACTACGACGGAGAGTCCCTCTCCCGCACACAGGGGAATCATTTTCTCGGCAATTCCTGTCTGGTTGTTATATATCAAAATATTTCTCTTCACTGTATCCTCTCCATCCTTTCTTATACTTGTGAACACATTCATATGCCGTTCCGTTCTCATCTTTATGATTGCCCGCAATCAATGTCTCCGGCAATCAGCCCTTCACTCCTGATAATATACCGATAAGTCAAGTTCATACAGAACCTTCTCCACCGCACTCCAGTCGAATCCTTCAAAAGAAAGTGTCAAATCCCTGCCGTTCATGGATATAGCGGCATGCACGGATACCACTGTCTCATTTTCGTCCACCGAATCCATCACCACATAGTTCATCCCCTGGCTGTTGGTAAAGCTTCTCTCATTCCTGCTCTCCCCCATGTAGGCGGTAGCGGAACTGTAGCTTTCATATCCCCTGTTGTCAGCCTGGCTCAGGGAAAAATATAACTCCTCATTGTAAAGGGAAATGAAGATCCGCCTTCCCCCATCTATGACATGCACATTTTCATTTGCAGCTTCCATCCCCAGAAGGCTTTCGTCAGGAATCGGAACCGCTGCCGCCGCGTCGGATTCCGCCAGAAAAGCTTCCAGCGAATCATATTCATCCATCTGCGGCTGGTATGCCACAACTTCCGTCTCGTCCAGAGCCGCCTGGGCCTGGTCAGGGACATCGTCCTCTGTGGAAAATACCCCCCCTATTTTCAAAATAGACACAGTATCCGGAATGCCCTTCTGGTTCTCCGTTCCTTCCACCGCGTTCTCGCTGGTAATGACAAAACCATTGTCATTTACCCGGATAATGCTGTCCCGAAAGCTCTTCGCCGCCACGGTACCGGCGCCGCACAGAAGGAACACTGCGGCCGCAGTACAGCCTCTTGTAATCAGATACCGTCTTCCCTGCTTTATCATCCTGTAATGGTGCGTCTCATCCATTACCCTGTCTGCATCTATCTGTAGTTTTGGCAGATCATCCATCGCTTCCCGATATGCATCCTGAAATTTATCCAAAGCCATCCCCCCCTGCCCAGTCCGACCTGTACATTACATCTCGTAACGGGAACGCAATGCCTTCCTCAGCAGTTCCCTGCCTCTGGTCAGCTGCGAAGTTATGGTAGATTCCGCCCGTCCCGTAACCCCTGCAATTTCCTTTACGGATAGTTCCTCATAGTAGAAAAGGTGAATTACATCACGATACTTTGCCGGAAGCGCAAGCACTGCATCCAGCAGGCAGCGTTTTTCCTCCTTCTGAAATGCCGCCTCCTCGGGTCCCTGTTCAAAAGACCTGCAGCCAGCGCCGACCGCCTCTGGCAACCCTTCTTCCCACAACTCCCCCTCAGGCCGGCAGTCACTGCGGTGTCTGTGCCATGCACTGCGCCATACCTTACGGCAGGCATTTATGGCGACCTTCAGGAGCCAGGCTTTTTCATGCTCGGGACTCTCAAAAGACTGGCCGCTTTTAAGATACTGGTAGAAAACTTCCTGCACCACATCCTCCGCATCCTGCACATTCTGAAGGCGTATGTAGCTGAGTTTGAACAACATGTCACCATATCGGTCAATTTTAAGTTGTAGTTCTCTCTCTTTCGTGCCTGCCATCGTCATGTTATTTTATGTACGACCTCTTCTATTTATTAATATCCCGAAGCATATCATTTTACTGCAAACATTGTAAAATAATTTTGTATCAAAGTTGCATAAATTCTTTCGCCATATTGTAAAAATGTTCCCCGGAGCAGTTCCTCGGTTCACACACGTATTTCCATACGAAAAAGAGCGTACCCACGTACGCCCTCTTCTATATAGACTGCTTTTCCACCCCAAAAGTTTCATTTGGGAGAGATTTTTTTATTTTTATTCCGAAGCCGCATCTCCTCCACCTCGGACAAATCCTGCTTTTCAAGACTGCGGAAACGATTTATCCCCGCCAGCAGGATCAGCACGCTGTTTTTTGCGGTATCGAATACACCGCCCTCATAAAGTGTGTAAACCAGCAAACCCGCAGGAACCGCCACAATCATTCCCACTACGCTGCCCACTTTATAGCCGATATACAGGAGAAACAAGGTGGGAAGCGGCGGCACGCCGATGGAATCCCCCACAATCTTGGGCTGTATCAGCTGTCTCGCCAGCTGTCCCACCCCCCATATCACCAGAAGTCCTATGGCAGTCTTATATTCCGCTGTCAGAATCCGAATCACAGCCCAGGGAATCAGTACTGTCCCCGTGCCCAGAAACGGCAGAAAATCAAGAACTGCAATAACCAGTGCGATCAGGCCGAAATAATTCACCCGCAGAATGCCAAGCCCTGCCAGCAGAAGCAGGTACATCCACACTTCTATTTTCAGCTGTGCCTTCAGATATCCCCCTACAGACTTTGCCAGGCTGTCCCGAACCATTCGCCAGGGCTGCATCACGGCCGCCGGTGTATGCTTTTGAAACCATTCGTTGATTTGATGCCGCTCCGCCACAAAGAAATAAGAGGAAAGCAATGCCATAATCACCCCGATAAACACGGCGGGAAGCCCCTTTGCAAAATTCCCCGCCGCCTCAATGGTTGGGGAACCGAATTTTTCCAGAAAATCCCCTATATAGGAATCCAGTTCCAGCACATTTTTATCCGGGTTCAGCTGCAGTCCCCCCGGGAGCCTGCTCAAAAGCTGGTTCAGATTCGCCGCTATACTGTCGAAGTCATCTTCCATCTTATCCAGCATTTCCGGCAGGGAACTCATCAATCCCTTCACCTGTTCAAAAAGCTGTGCGCCTACGATATAAATCATAAGCACCACCAGCGCAATGACTGCTACTATCACAAACGCGCCGCCTATTTTTCTCTTTAGCCTGACCTTCTCCTCAAAAAATCTCACCAATGGACCCGCAATCAAAGCGATGATCCAACCTGCAACAAAAGGTGAAAAGAAGACAAGCAGCCTTGGAAAAAGCCAGACGATACCAAACAATATAATTGCCATTACCGCCAGGTTTACCAGGGCTTTACAGTATTTTCTCATATCTTTTCCTCCAGGACAGCATCCAAAAGCTCATATATCTCATCCCTTCCCTGTTTTGTCTCAGACGAGAACGGAATGATAATATCGTCTCCTTTCATGCCCAGGACGCTACGTATCTGCTTCAGCTGGCCCTGCAGCTGGCTGCGCTTTATCTTGTCCAGCTTGGTGGCAATGATAACCGGCTGATATCCGCTGTCCGTTATCCAGTCGTACATAATGCGGTCATTCTCCGAAGGCGCATGCCGGATATCCACCAGGAGGAATACCTGCTTCAGCTGCCCGGATTTATGCAGATATCTTTCCACCATTTTCCCCCACTGCGCCTTCACAGCCTCATTTGCCTTCGCATAGCCATAGCCGGGCAAATCCACAAAATAGAGAGCGGCATTTACATTATAGAAATTGATCGTCTGTGTTTTACCTGGCTGGGAACTTGTACGCGCAAGGGACTTGCGGTTCATAAGCGCATTGATCAGGGACGATTTTCCCACATTGCTTTTACCCGCAAAAGCCACCTCCGGCAGCTGCGTATCCGGCAGCTTGCTGGTGACACCGCACACCGTTTCCAGACTCACCTGTTTGATTACCATTCGCCAAATCCTTTCTCCGAAAATGGATTGAAAATAATACAAAAATTCCTGCGAAATCCCTGATAAACGAAAAACGCCATCACCCAGGACGGCGTTTTCCTCTACAATACCAACCAAAACAGCCCGGCCACCCCGGAACCTGCTCTGATCCAACCGGCTATATGGCTTTATTCAAACCTATTCTCCGCTCGTTCTTATGAACGGTCAGCGGCGCATTGCCCTCTTTCACCGTTTCTTCCGTAATAATGCATTCCTCAATGGACTCGTCGGAAGGAATTTCATACATGGTATCCATCAGGATATCCTCCATGATAGAACGCAGGCCTCTGGCGCCCGTTTTGCGCTCATAGGCTTTGGCTGCAATGGACTCCACCGCGCTGTCCTCAAAGGAAAGCTCCACCCCGTCCATATCAAACAGCTTCTTGTACTGCTTGATCAGGGCGTTTTTGGGTTCCTTCAGAATGCGGACCAACGCTTCCCTGTCAAGCCCTCTCAAGGTAACGCATATAGGCACGCGGCCTACAAACTCCGGAATCAGACCGAATTTTACCAGGTCCTGAGGCGTTGCCTCCTGAAGAATGTCTCCGATCTCCCTGGTACTCTTCTGTGTCATTTCGGTATTAAAGCCGATGGCTTTACGGTCCAGCCTGGTCTCAATGATTTTCTCCAACCCGTCAAAAGCGCCTCCGCAGATAAACAGGATATGGGATGTATCAATTGAAATCAGTTCCTGGTGGGGATGCTTCCTCCCGCCCTGGGGCGGCACATTCGCCACGGTACCTTCCACAATTTTCAGAAGCGCCTGCTGAACGCCCTCCCCCGATACGTCACGGGTAATGGACACGTTCTCGCCCTTCTTGGTAATCTTATCTATCTCGTCAATATAAATCATACCGTACTGCGCACGCTCTACATCAAAATCCGCAGCCTGGAGCAGCTTCAGAAGAATATTCTCCACATCCTCCCCCACATATCCGGCCTCGGTCAGCGTCGTCGCGTCCGCAATTGCAAAGGGAACATTGATAATCTTTGCCAGTGTCTGTGCCAGGTAGGTTTTGCCCGATCCCGTTGGCCCAACCATTATAATATTGCTCTTCTGCAGTTCCACATCATCCAGGTCCCTGGGCGCCATCACTCTCTTGTAGTGATTATAGACAGCCACGGAAAGCACTTTTTTCGCTTCCTCCTGACCAACTACATATTCGTCCAGAAAATTCTTGATCTCAACGGGCTTCAGCAGATTAATGTCGGGACGGACAGATTCCTCCTCTTCCTCTTCCTGCAGCTCCTCCTCCAGAATATCCGTACAGATCTCCACACAATCGTCACAGATATAAACCCCGGACGGACCCGCAATCAGCTTGCGGACCTGGTTCTGGGTCTTATTGCAGAAGGAGCATCTGATATCGCTTCCGATTATTCTTCCTGCCATTACTTCACTCCTAAATTTTATTCGTTCACGCAGTACGCATTATTTCCCGTCCTGCGTATCATGGGAACTGATCACCATGTCAATAATGCCGTACTCCCTGGCCTCCTCTGCGCTCATCCAGTTGTCGCGCTCGGTATCCGCACAGATCTGCTCGTAATCTCTGCCGGTATTCTCTGCCAGAATATGGTTTAACTTTTCTTTCGTCCTCAGAATATGCTTTGCCGCAATCTCAATCTCCGTTGCCTGGCCCTGAGTCCCCCCTGCCGGCTGATGGATCATGATCTCCGCATTGGGCAACGCAAAGCGCTTTCCCTTCGCACCGCCTGCCAGCAGAAACGAACCCATGCTGGCGGCCATGCCGATACACACCGTGGAGACATCACATTTGATATAGTGCATGGTATCATAAATTGCCATGCCCGCCGTAATGACACCGCCGGGGCTGTTGATATACAAATGAATATCCTTCTCAGGATCTTCCGCCTCCAGGAATAACAGCTGCGCCACTACAATGCTGGCTGAAGTATCGTTCACTTCTTCTCCCAGAACGATAATCCTGTCCTTTAAAAGCCTGGAATAGATATCATAGGACCTCTCTCCCCTGCTTGTCTGTTCAATGACATAAGGTACTAAACTCATAACAAAAGCCTCCCATTATTCTTCCACTGCATTCTCCACCACGAAGTCGGCAGCCTTTCTGACGCAGATATCCTCGCTTACCTGCTTCCTGCCGTCCTTACCCAGCCTTTGCTCCACCTTCTCAGGCTCCATCTGGTAAGCTTCACCCATTTTCTTCAATTCTTCCTGGATCTCCTCATCGGAAGCCGTGATATTTTCAGCAGCCGCCACGGCCTCCAAAATCAGCCTGGACTGAATACGCCTCATCACCTGAGGCTTCACCTGCTCCATGAACTGTTCTCTGGTCGTGCCTGTGAACTGCATATACTGCTCGAAAGAAATCCCCTGATACTGCAGTCTCTGGGCATAATCCTGCACCATCTGCCTCTGCTGGGTCTCAACCATGGGCTGGGGAATCTCCATCTGCGCGTCGGCAATAATGGCATCCACCACCGCGTCTTCCTTCTTTGCCCGGGCTGCCTCCGCCTTTCTTCCTTCCAGTTTCCCGCGGATTTCCTCTTTATACTCCGCAACGGTATCGCTTTCCTCGGAAACCTCTCCCACAAAATCATCATCCAGATCCGGAAGCTGCTTCTCCTGCAGCCTCTTGACGGTACACTTAAATACCGCGGGCTTTCCCGCAAGCTCCTCTGCCTGATAATCCTCCGGGAAGGTCACGTTCACATCTGTCTCTTTCTCCAGTTCGGCGCCAATCAATGCCTCCTCGAATCCGGGAATAAACGAATGAGAACCGATTGTCAGCGGATAGTCGCTTCCCTTGCCGCCGTCAAAAGCCTCTCCGTCCACAAAGCCTTCAAAGTCGATGGTTGCAATATCGCCTTCCTGAACCGTCCTGTCGGTGACGTCCACCGTCCTTGCGTTCTTGCTCCGCTCCCTGTCAATTTCTGCCGTCACTTCTTCCTCCGTGACATCCAGATCAGCCTTCTCCACCTTCACACCCTTATACTGCCCCAGGGTTACTTCCGGCTTGATCGCCACTTCCACAGTAAAAATGAAAGGCTTGCCTGACTCCAGCTGTACCACGTCAATTTTCGGGGCAGACACGATCTCTTCCCCGCATTCGTCATAAGCCTGCTCATATGCATCGGGAATCAGGGCATTCGCCGCATCCTCATAGAACAGCTCTTTGCCGTACATCTGCTCCAGCATCTTGCGGGGCGCCTTCCCCTTTCTGAATCCCGGAAGGCTGATCTTCGCCCTGTTCTTCTGATATGCGCTCTCGATTGCTTTTTCCAGTTCTTCGGCGGACACCTCAATTGTCAGTCTCGCCATATTATTGCCTGATTTTTCTACCTGTAAACCCATTTTTACGTTTCCTCCTTCAATTCTGTGCCCTGTCCCTCAATGCGCATCCTTCTCTTAAGAAAAACCGTCCATTCTGCGGCACATAACAAAACGCTTCCTATATTTATAAATCAAAAAGACTGCCTGCTGCATGGACACAGCCGCAATTGCTAAAATTATAGCATAGTGTACCCAAAAACACAAATGTTTTCGGTATTTTTTCACCCTAATTGTTTCTTAAATCTTTCTAAAAGCCCTTCTCTTCAATAGAAACAGACGCTGTCCCGCGTCGGCGGAAGTCCTTAGTCCGCGTACCTTACGAACCGAAAGCCTCTTCTCATACTTCCCCCAGCAGAATATCATGGTTTACCGTCCGGTAGAATCTCTCCCGAAACCGCTCGGGTCCGCTCTCCTGGCCCAGCACCCACATTGCCTTTGTCACGGCCGCTTCCAGTGTCATATCATAGGCTTCCATCAGCCGGAATTCTTCCTTGATAACCCTTCCCACCCGGTATACCTCCATGTCGCTGCCCTCATGGGTAACCTGGGTCGCCATCAGCACCAGTTTTCCCGCATTCGTCCAACGCCGAATCTCCGGATAAAAAGGCACCTCTCCATACTCCGGAAGCCCGCCCACACCGAATGCCTCTATGATTACACCGTCATAATACGGAAACAGCCTGTTCAGCACGGCTGCGTCCGTCCCCGGCACCAGCTTCAGCAGCAAAATCTTCTCATTTAATTGATGATAAAACCGCACCTGGCCGGCCACCCTGAACTTATCGTCAATATAAAATACAATCCTTCCGTCCCGAATGACGGCCACATTGGGAAAATTAATGCTGGAGAAGGCATCATAGCTCTTGGAACGCTCCTTCTTGGCACGGGTTCCTGCTATCACATTGCCCCCGAACACAATATTCACCCCATGGGCCCTGGCGTCAGCGGCAAACCTGAGGCTGTCCAGCAGATTGGTTCTGGCATCCGTCACAGGCATATCAATGGGCTTCTGTGAGCCTGTGATCACAATCGGTTTCCTGCTGTCCTGCACCAGGTAAGACAGCGCTGCCGCAGTAAATGCCATGGTATCCGTGCCGTGGCTGATGACAAACCCCTCATATTCCTGATAGTACTTCTCCACCAATGCCGCCAGTTCCAGCCAGTGCCTTGCATATACATTCGTGCTGTCCAGGCTGAAAGGCTGTATCACATCCACATCACAGAATTCCCTGTGTTCCTCCACGTACTGCAGCAGCTCCCCTGCCCCGATTTTCGGGGACAATCCTTCCTCCGTGCGCCCAGATGCGATGGTTCCGCCCGTTGCAATCAGCAGTATTTTTTTCATCTTTACCCCCTTGTGCGCCTCACCGCCGGCGCCTTCTTCTCTCCCTTTCCGTCCCTCATTTCAGGCATCCTTTTTCTCCAACAGCTTCACCAGGTATTCCCATACCCGCCTGACGGACGCAATGCTCAGAGTCTCCTCCGTGGTATGGATTCCGCTCATGTCAGGTCCCAGGGAAACACAATCCAGATCTTTTATCTTGCTTCCCAGTATTCCGCATTCCAGCCCCGCGTGAATAGCCTCCACCCTGGGTTCCGCACCATACATTTCCCTGTATACCGCCACCATTTTATCCCGCAGCGGCGAATTTCTGCGATACTTCCAGCCCGGATAATCTCCTGTGGCATCGCTGCTGCCCCCGGCCAGGCCGGTCACTGCCGCAACCCTGTCAATCAGCGCATATTTTGCGCTCTCCACACTGCTGCGCACCGCAAATTCAGCCAGGAGTTCTCCCTTTTTGTATCTCAGGATCCCCAGGTTCAGAGAGGTTTCCACCAGTCCCGGCATGTCCACGCTCATTGCCTGGACCCCGTTGGGCAGGGCCGTCAGGAATGAGGCAATCCGTTTCGTATCCCCCACAGAGGCGCAGACATATTTTCCCTCCGAAAAACCCTCCGCCTTGAGATAAAAGCCCGGCTCCTTCACCGCCAGCTCCGATCGAATCTCGGTTTCCACAGCCTTCACGATCTCACAGAACGCTTCCCTGTCCCCGGCATCCGTCAGTATCACCGCCCTTGTCTGTCTGGGAATGGCATTGTCCGCCAGGCCGCCCTCCACCTCTATGAGATGTACCGGCAGCTTCTTCGCCAGCCTGCAGAGCAATCTGCCAAACAGCACGTTGGAATTTCCCCTCTCTTTGTGAATCTCACCGCCGGAATGGCCTCCCTGAAGGCCTCCCAGCACCACCTCGGCCGCCATGCCCTCCGTCTCCCCGGTCACTGCCGTCAGATGGCAATGCACTCTGGCGCCGCCGGCACAGCTGGTCAGGAAGATACCCTCCTCCTCGGAATCCAGATTAATCATGCGGCTGCCGGTAAGCATGGACAAATCGATGCCCCTGGCACCGTCCATCCCCACTTCCTCGTCAACGGTGATGACAACCTCCAGGCGCGGATGCTTTACGGTATCGGAATCCAGCAGCGCCAGCGCATACGCCACCGCAATGCCGTCGTCTCCGCCCAGGCTGGTGCCCTCCGCATAGATCAGGTCCCCGTTGACTGCAACCCGCAGCCCTTCCGTTTTCATATCAATATCGCAGTCCGGCTTCTTCACAGCCACCATGTCCATATGTCCCTGTATGATCACGGCAGGCTCATTCTCGTAGCCCGGTGTGGCATCCTTTGTTATAATAATGTTTTTCAGTTCGTCCTGAATACAGAACAGCCCTCTCTCACCGGCAAATTCCGCCAGATAATCACTGATCTGTCCCACATTGCCCGAACCGTGGGGAATCCTTGTAATTTCCTCAAAAAATCGAAATACGCTCCTGGGTTCCAAATTAGATAACACGCTCATTTGCCTTCCTCCTCAGATATTTTAGTAAAAATCCGACTACATTGCCATTGGTTATTGTACCGCATTTAAAGCACAGTGTACATATTCAGCCTGCATTTCATGAAAAGATTTTGAATCGCCGTAACAGTTCAGCGCCCTGTCTGTACAGTTACGAATCGCCGCCGGGTATATCAATCCTCCGGATACCCCTTCAGGATGAAAAACTGTATTCCGTTTGAGACATCCACCGTTTCCACGATCTCCAGTGAAACGCCGGGATAGTTTTCAGCATAATAATCCTGCAGATAACCGTATCCGGTGCCCTCCGTATTCATAAAAACCGCAAATACATTCGGATCCCGGTAGAGCGCTGCCGCAGGGTCCGCAATTCCCGCCCTCTCAAATTTCTCATCGTACCATGGGCTATGGGGCATCCAGCTGCCCAGATAGAGGAAATTGTCATATCTGCATTCCCCTTTTTCCAGGGCATCCTCCGTAAAAGAATTAAAGGAATTCATGTCCAGATAGTAAAAACGCTCCGGATGCGCATGGAAATAATCCCTTATATCGGCAAAGGCCTGCGAAAAGCGCTGCCGCGAAGAAGCCTCTCCCGCCACTGCTTCTGCCTTGGGAATGCCAAATCGCAGACAGGCCAGGGTAAGGGAAAGAATTGACGCCACCCAGAAGCCGAGGCAAAGCCGTTTCCGAAAACGCCGCCTTGCCACTTCATCCTTTTCCCCTCTGCCGTCAAAAGCTTCACACGGCTCCCACACCCTGTTGCGAAACGCAATCGCCAGCAGTACAACAAGTTCTGCCAGATAAACCGATTGGGACACCCGGGACGGAAGCCTGCCGTAAAACAGCAGGTATGCCCAGATAACCATACGCGCAAAGCCAAGAAACAGGATATCCCGAAGAACCGCCCTTTTCCGGCATACGGCACCGCAGAGAAAGAAGAGGATATAGCAGCCATATACCAGAAGGTTTAAGGGTCTGTCAATATAGCTGAGGTGCCTTTCCAGAAAGGCGGCAGCCATTTCCCGGATTTTCCCCGGAACCTCCCCAGGGGAGAGATGCCTCTCCCGCTTCACAATGCCTTCCAGGGCCTCCATTGTCCTTTGATTGATATTGGGTTCCAGGGTAATGCTGTAATGATGGGCTGCAGCCTCGTAAGCGGAGCGGCTTACGCCCAGTTCCCGGTAAACTTCCTCATAAGCCTCATAGTCCGGGTAGCCCTCATAGTCATAAATCGTCTCGGAAGCCTCGGTATAAGCGGAAAAAATGCGCCAGTCTTCCCTCTGGTAAGCAAGCCTCTCCACTAGGCAAAAGAGCGCCAGTATCGCCGTAAATGCGCCTGCAACGGCAATCAGGCATTTCCGCTGCCTGTTGAGGTGAAACAGGGAATCCGAATTTTCTTTCCCGGCGTCCAGATACTTCCCGATTCCAATCATGCCGATGAAGGGAAGAAACATGAAAAAGGCCTGGTTCCTGATACAGAGGGCACAGGCGGAAAACAGCAGAAAGCCCATGTTGTCTTTAAGGGCCGCCCGGCAGGAATCCGATTCCGGAGCAATCGCAAACAGGAAAAGGGCGCCGCTGCCCGCTATGGCGGTGACCACGGTAAACTGCAATTCCGCAATATGCAGAAATAAAAAGCCATAGCAAAAGAACCCAAACAGCAAAACCGTAAGCAGACGTATTGGCAGCCTTTTTTCCAGCCGCAGAAGATGATACAGTATAACGGTCATGGTCAGGCCAATCAGAAAGCAGAATGAGAATCCATACCAGGGTACCTGGGGAAGCAGTTTATAAAGGGCGGAGAGAAACAGCCCTGCCGGAAACGAAACATAGAACAGGCGGCTCTGGGGCCTCCCGCACATCTCCCCCGAAACCAGCATTTTCAGGAACAAATCATCGTTTGTCTGGTAGATAAAAGGAGATAACTTTCTGAAGCAGTAAAACAAAAACAGTACACTAATCGCAGAAACAGCCGTCAATGCACAAAATTCCGTTAATCCGCCTACTCCTTCCACCTGTCTTTCTCCATGAAACCTTCTGCGCCAATTGATTCCTTTCATTTTCCGAAAATCCGCCTTTCGCATAAAATGACTTTTACCTGTATGCCACCCCATAACATTCCGTCACATGCTCTGTCACATACCCTGCTTCCCGAAACGTCTCCTCCATCAGATACGGATATACAAAAACCATATTTTCTGCCCTGTCCTCCGGCATTTCGTCAAAATAATACCTGCCGATGGACTGAACCCTGCGGAATGCCAGGTCGCCGGAGTAAACTGCCTGCTCCATATACGTATAAGGCGGCATTTCCTTATACAGCATCAAATTCACATAATTCAGGCCATAGATGCCTATATCCCCCTCTGTCAGCGCTTCGGCCCGTTCAATCGCCTCCTCATATCGATACCAGTGCATATGGGAAAGCGGCGAATTTCCGTAGTGTTCGTAATGCAGCCCAAAAGATGCCTGTGAATACAGATAACAGCAAAAGGACACCAGATACACTCCCGCAGCTGCCCACATTCCCGCAGCTGCGGCCTGTTTCCATCTGAATCTCCGCAGCAGTTTCAAGACACATGTCAATCCCAGCACCCCATATAAAATAATGGGAATATGAATATAATTTACCTTGTGATACTTTGCCAAATCAACACAGCACCCCAGTGCAAACGCAACCGCGAACCAGATTGCAATCAGAAAATGAAGCGGCAGTGCCTTCTTATTCCTCACCCGGTCAATCATTACCCTGACGTGGTACAAAAAGCCCGCCAATATAAACGGCGTACTGATATAATAGTAGGATCCCACCGTTTCATTGGAAATCCACCACATGTCGTCATGCTGGGCAAAGAGCATTGCCGTCAGCCACAAAAAGCGGCTTTTTAACGCGGACAGCGAAAAAACCATTTCATCCGTCCGTATGGCAGGCAGCCTGGGAACGGAAAAAATCCCTGTCCTGATCTCCGGAATCCAGCCAAAATTCACCGCCAGGAAGAGCAGCAGCGGAACCGCCATTGCAAACAGCAGCAAAGCAGCACCCAGCAGCCTCCGGTCAAAGCAAATCCGCCTTCTGAAAAAAATCAGGCACAACAACAGCACCGCAGGAACCAGTATCCACGTCAGGGCATAGCTGTAAAGCGTCAGCCCCGCGAAAAAAACCGCTCCCCACACGCTTCTCCGCTTTCCGTTCAGATATCTGCACAGAAAATACATGGAGAAGAGAAACATGGGGACTGCCAGATTGGCGTCCAGGCCAAACCGGGACTGTTGGATATGCCATGGATTGATTGCCAGGAATCCCGCAAACAGAAGCCCCTGATGCCTTCCTCCCATTTCCTTTCCCAGTCCGTATACAGCCGGAATGCTAAGACACCCCAACACTGCCTGGGGCAGCCTGATTGCCCATACCGTGGTTCCCAGTAATGCCAGAAACGGCATCTCCAGCCAGGAATACAGGACACTCATGCCGCTCCCCCATACCGTATAGTACACCGGTCTGGTATAGCCGTAAGAATCAATCCCATAACGCATCACCGACCACGCATTGTATGCCGAATATGCCTCGTCCTGATGCAGCCCAAGCGGATTCCTATCCAGCGCAGCCAGGCGCACCAGACAGCCCGCCAGCAGAATCAGCGCCAGCAGCGCACCCTCCGCAGATATCTTCTTCCTTTGTCCGCCTGTCATATCTTCTCTGTCCTTCCTTCCAGCCTCTGATTTCCTGTGGGCATGTTTTAAGCTTCGTGGGAAAATATTGGTTCCTGCCCGTCCGGGTTAATGGTTCAGCGGCAAAATCCCGGCATGGCGCCTCTGCACCTCACTCCCGCAGGCGGTACACCTTCATATGCTCCGTCTCCGCGATCGCCGGAACATGCCTCTCTGCCAGCGCCTTGTCTATTCCGCCTTCCGGAACCACCGCAATATAACCCGAGCGGAGGGCATCCAGATTTTCCGTCACATACTGCCATGTACAGAAATTAATCCCGTACCCTTCCGGAATCATATAGTGCATCCCCCATACGGCCGCAACGCTCTCCTCCCCCACAAAATCCGACGCCAGCCAGATTACGGTATTGTCGTAGCGCTCCTGCGAATCCTCCAGGACCATTTCCGCTTTCAGCTGTCGGCGCAGCTCCTGCGCTTCCTTCCCCATCGCCCCGTCATCGTACGGTACCTGCCAGTCGTAAGGTGCCGCCGCCTTCACCACAAAAAAGTACAGGCACAGCACGCCTGCAAAAACCTTCAGCAGCATCCTGCGCTCCTCCAGCATGGCCGTAATCACCAGGCCCGTCACAATAAAAATCAGCAAATGCTTGGATCCCTCCCCCATCCGGTAGAAGAGAAACAGCGCCAGTATCATTCCCGCCGTGGCCGTAAACTGGAACAGGCAAAGCCACCTCAGTTCCCCGTCCCTGCGCTTCCTGAAAGCCCAAATTCCACGCAGCATAAGCGCCAGGGCCAGCAATCCCGTCACGGCATACAGCGCCCCCGAGAACAGCCCGTACTTTACCGCATGCTTCAGATAATAATCAAACAGCTGATAGAATTTGCCGAACAGCGTGGAAAATATATATTTTATTCCTGCCCACATGCCGTCTGTACGGAAAATCCCCAGCCATTCCGTCTCCACAATCGGTTCAATGTATGGAGAAGAGCATGCCCCAGTCACCCATACATATCCCGCGGCGGTACAGCCTATTACCGCAGCCATCGCCAGGATTCCCCGGAAGCGGAAACGCTTTGCCATAAACCACAGTGGGACCAGGAAAAACAGCCCCAGATAGGGCCTTGACAATGTCAGAAACATCACCGCCGCCGTCATAACAACTATTTTCCATAGCTTTTCCTTCCTGGTATAGCTGATGGCGAGTCCCGCAAACAGGATTCCCAGGGACATGCAGATTGCTTCCGGCATCCCCGACAGCATATACCGGGTGTATGGCATAAATATGCCCAGAAGCCCCAGCACAAATACACTCTGCTTCAAGGTGGGCTTCACCAGCAGGGCAAACCCGCACAGCGCCGCCATATTAAAGAAAATATTGGCATAGACCGGCGCCGTCAGAGACCATCCGAACATCTTCCCCCAGATTATCCAGGGCAGCAATATCACAGGACTCCATGCGGCAAAGGGGTAGACGCTTCCGTGGGCTTCATTGAATCCGAACCAGCCCCGGGGCAGCCCGCAGTTCACAACCGCCTCCACCTGCTTGAAGTACATCAGTTCATCGTTCCAGTAGGAAGAAGGAAGAAAAACATCTGCCGGGACATGCCCGTCTTTCACGCAATACGCAAAAGCACACAGCAGCGGAAAAACGCCGAACAATGCCGCCTGCACTATCCTCATTCTGTATTTCTTTATCGCATCCATCTGCACCCTCCAAAACAATCTCATCCATTCTGCTCAAAACTAAATGGATTATATCATTTTTCCGGGCCAAAGACAACCGAAACAGACAGCATTCCTAATCCACGATGCTGTAGCTCATCCACTCGTAGAGCAGCTTCGTCCCCTCGGTAATCTCCGGCGGCAGAAGTGCCCTGGCCACCAGTTTCAATTCATCGGACTCCGCGTCCGTGCGTTTCAGATTGGCATAATCTCCCTCAATGGATACCACCACATATTCAAAACGGTTCATTCCCATACGCCTCCTGTAGATTTTTATTTATCTTACCACGCGTGATTTGCAAATGGCAAGTGAAGTATTCCCCGTAATTCAAAAATCCCGGACAACAAACCGAAATCTGTCATCCGGGATATACGCATTTATTTCGGCATTTTCAAACCTTTTGCCGATTTAACGCATTTATTTTTACATCATACCGCCCATTCCGCCTGCGCCTGCGGGCATTGCGGGAGTTTCTTCCTTGATGTTGGCCACTACGCTCTCGGTGGTCAGCAAGGTGCTTGCAACGCTGGTAGCGTTCTGCAGGGCGCTTCTGGTCACCTTGGCGGGATCCAGGATACCTGCGTCAACCATATTCACATACGCTTCCTTCAGCACATCAAAGCCTACGCCCGGCTCGGACTCGCGCACCTTATTGATGATAACGCTGCCTTCCAGACCTGCATTGGCCGCAATGTGGTACAGAGGAGACTCCAGAGCCTTCAGCACAATGCCTGCGCCGGTCTTCTCGTCGCCTTCCATGGTATCTGCCAGTTTGGCAACGTCCTTTGCCGCATGGATATAAGCGGAACCGCCGCCGCAGATAATGCCTTCCTCCACGGCTGCCCTGGTAGCTGCCAGCGCATCTTCCATGCGAAGCTTTGCTTCCTTCATCTCGGTCTCGGTAGCGGCACCTACGCGGATAACGGCAACGCCGCCTGCCAGCTTGGCCAGTCTCTCCTGAAGCTTCTCGCGGTCGAAATCGGAAGTGGTCTCTTCGATCTGCTTCTTGATCTGCGCGATGCGTGCCTGGATCTCGCTCTTCTCGCCTTCGCCGTCCACGATAACGGTATTCTCTTTCTGCACCTTCACGGATTTCGCATGTCCCAGCATATCCATGGTGGTATCCTTCAGTTCATAGCCCAGATCGGAGCTGATGACGGTACCGCCTGTGAGAATGGCGATATCCTGCAGCATATCCTTTCTCCTGTCGCCGTAGCCGGGAGCCTTCACTGCCACTACATTGAAGGTGCCGCGGAGTTTGTTGACAATCAAAGTGGTCAGGGCCTCGCCCTCCACATCCTCGGCAATGATCAGCAGCTTGGCGCCGGACTGTACGATCTGCTCCAGCAGGGGCAGGATCTCCTGAATGTTGGAGATTTTCTTGTCCGTGATCAGGATGCAGGGATTGTCAAGGGTTGCTTCCATTTTATCCATGTCCGTGGCCATATAAGCGGAAATATATCCTCTGTCAAACTGCATACCTTCCACCAGATCCAGTTCGGTCTGCATGGTCTTGGACTCTTCGATGGTGATAACGCCGTCTCCGCTCACCTTCTCCATGGCATCTGCCACAAGCTGTCCTACTTCCTCGTCACCGGCGGAAATAGCGGCAACCCTGGCGATATGCTCCTTGCCGTTTACTTTCTGGCTCATCTTGGAAATCGCGTCCACAGCGCAGTCGGTAGCCTTCTTCATACCTTTTCTTAAAATGATAGGGTTTGCACCTGCAGCCAGGTTCTTCATACCGCCGTTGACCATGGCCTGTGCCAGCACCGTAGCAGTGGTGGTACCGTCGCCTGCCACGTCATTGGTCTTGGTAGCCACTTCCTTTACAAGCTGTGCGCCCATGTTCTCGAAGGCGTCTGCCAGCTCGATTTCCTTTGCGATGGTCACACCGTCATTGGTGATCAGGGGAGCGCCGAATGACTTATCCAGAACTACGTTTCTTCCTTTGGGTCCCAGGGTCACTCTCACGGTGTCAGACAGCTGGTTGACACCGGACTCCAATGCTGCACGGGCTTCTGCCCCATATTTAATTTCCTTTGCCATGATAATTTGCCTCCATTTTCCATAATTCATTATTTTTATATCAGAACAATTTCGCCTCTGCCCTGACTGCCAGGGCTTCTTTGGCAGGACTTTCGATTTTAGTTGTTGATAATTGCAAGAATATCATTCTGCTTTACAATGATATACTCTTCCTCATCAAGCTTTACTTCCGTTCCCGCATATTTGGAGTAAATGACATTGTCTCCAACCTTCACTTCCATTTTGACTTCCTTGCCGTCCACCACACCGCCGGGGCCTACTGCCAGGACTTCCGCCTGCTGGGGCTTCTCCTTGCTCTGTCCGGGAAGGACAATTCCGGATTTCGTAGTCTCCTCTGCAACTAACTGCTTTAATACGACTCTGTCACCTAAAGGTACTAATTTCATTATAATTGCCTCCTATATACACTTATTGTCTGTTAGCACTCCTTTAATTCGAGTGCTAATTGCTAACACATATAATAGTTTCAATGAGAAGTCTTTGCAAACATGTTTAAGACAATCAGCGCCTTGTTATCTCTTTTTTACTATTGTTTTCTTTTGTTTTCTCTTGTTTTCTCACTTTTTTGCTTTTTTTCATAAAATATGTTATAATACACCACAGATTAAATTACAGAAAAGAGGTCATTATGAAAGAACAGCTTTATACCATTCCGGTAAACGATATTTTTGACAAGGACTGCGAATGTCCCGTATGCGCCATTAAAAAATCCCTGGATGACGACGGTGTCGCTTTTGCCATGGGACCCAGCTATATGGAGGACGACATACGCCTCCCCACCGATAAGATCGGCTTCTGCGCCCACCATATGCAGATGATGTATGATTTTGAAAACCGTCTGGGGCTGGCCCTGATCCTTGACACTCATATGAAAAATATGATAGAAAACATTGAGTTATTACAGAAGAAAGGAAGAAAAAGTTCCGGCGGACTATTTTCTAAAAAAGAAGAAACACCGGTATACAGCTATACAGAAATGATCCATCGCTCCTGTTATATCTGCGACCGGATCCGTCACACCTACGAACGCTATATCGCCACGATCTTCTATCTTTATGAAAACGATCCGGCATTTCAGGGAAAATTCAAAAAATCCAGAGGCTTCTGCCTGGAGCATTATGGCATGCTGTACGAGACAGCCCCGAAATATCTCCACGGAAACACTCTGGACACTTTTACCAAGGATCTTGACCAGGTCTTCCTCACCAACCTGAAAAGGATGGAGGAAGAGGTCTCATGGTTTATCGATAAATTTGATTACCGGAATGTAGATGCCCCCTGGAAGACATCAAAGGACGCTCTGCCCCGCGCCATGGTCAAATGTAATGGCATCTATCACGGCGATGCCACGCCTGGCTATGACAAATAAAGTTTCCATATAATATCCAGCACTGTCCCCCAGACCACACCGGACACATACAATATGCATAGGATGGAAAGGTTTTCTTTCCATCTTTTATTTGTCCGGAATAAAATAAGCAGTCCCACGCCGGCCCCCACCAATAGTCCTGACATCATCGTACCAAAGCTGATCATACGTCCTAAAAACAGCTGTGTGATCACAATTGATGATGCGCAGTTCGGAATCAGTCCCACGATACCAGCAAGAAGAGGTCCCAGAACCGGATAACCTGACAGAAACTGTGCCAGCCGGTCCTCTCCCCCCAGCTGGATCAGAAACCCAAGCGCAATGGAGAACAAAAACACGAAAAGAAAGATCTTCACCGTATGCTTCAGCGCCGAGGGAAAAATCCCCTCTTCACAGCCACAGTGTTCACTCTCACACATACTGTGGATCTCCTTATACCGAATAGGTGAGGGACGGAAACGGAATATAAAATCCACGAGAAATCCCGTGATCATCCCCAGCACCAGCTTGATTCCGAGAACAACTGCGATGACCCGGACAGACACCGATTCCGAGATAAAGATCGGAAGCATCTCGTCCGAGGTGGACAAAAAGACCGCAATTAACGTCCCCGTGGTGATCACACCGCCTGCATACAGGTTGGAGGCTGCTGCTGAAAATCCGCACTGGGGAAAAACCCCCGCAATGCTGCCCGCCAGCGGTCCCAGCTTTCCCGCTCTCCGAACCACAGCCCGGGTCTTCGTGCTGGTCTTATGCTCCAGATATTCCATGGTAAGATACGTCAGAAATAAGAAAGGTACCAGTCTAAGACTGTCCAGCAATCCATCCAGCAAAATATCCATCAG
>OFFP01000292.1_pt1 | contig 41926 bp, 45 predicted proteins | sample 1521431 | NCBI WGS metagenome assembly OFFP01 (sample SAMEA3504104, study PRJEB24116) | mouse gut metagenome | biome: mouse gut; feature: mouse-associated habitat; material: faeces | place: Denmark | collected 2011
CATAAGGGACGGCGTAAAAATCAAGATTACAATTACATATTATAATAGTGAAGAACGCATGGCAGGGAGAAATGATCTTCCTGCTATTTTTATGCAGGGAAGGGGGAAGGACGTATCTGGGAGATTTTTATTGCTGTTAAGAAGGTAGGGAAAACAATCGCGGAGATTGTGCTTAAGTTTTAACAGAAGGGAGTGGGTAAGATGAAAGGGATTGAAGTCGCTATCGTTCTGATCGGCTGTGGAATCAAACTGTTTACAATTCTGGCAGAGGGATAGCTGTAGAAAAGAAAGCAGAAAGCGAGTTTATAGGAAAAATGTTATAGCAAAGATAGTGAAGAACAAGCTGGCAGTCAGGCAATCGTAACCAGGACTGCCAGTTTAGATGCAGAAAGTAAAAGAAAAAGAGGAGGAAGAAAGAATGCCAGCAGAAGTAGAAAGTATGTTTTATGTAAGAGAAACCCCGTGGCACGGATTAGGAACAAAGGTATTGGAGGCTCCGGCATCAAAGGAAGCGTTGATTCTGGCCGGTTTAAACTGGCGTGTCCTGCAGGAACCAATCTATACCGGGACAGAAGAACTGATTAACGGTTACAAGGCAAATGTGCGTGATTCAGACCGGAAAGTACTTGGTGTAGTAACCGACCGTTACAAGGTTATCCAGAATGACGAGGCATTTGCCTTTACGGACGGATTATTAGGGGAGGGAGTAAAGTATGAGACAGCCGGGAGCCTGCAGGGAGGGAGAAAAGTCTGGCTGTTAGCTCATATGCCCCATGAATATATCATTTCCGGAGAGAGGATCAGTCCGTATCTGTTGTTCTCTAATACCCATGACGGTTCCGGTGCGATCAAGGTGGCTCTAACGCCGATTCGGGTAGTATGCCAGAACACGCTGAACCTTGCATTATCCCGGGCAAAACGTTGCTGGTCCATGATTCACACCGGGGATATCAAAGAAAAGATACAGGAGGCGAAGGATACGCTGTTTCTGGCGGAGAAATATATGGATGAACTTGGAAAGGAGTTTGAAGCGCTCCGTATGAAGAAGCTGACGGATAAACGGGTGATGGAATATATCGAAGTCCTGTTGCCGATTGAGGACGGTTCGACCCCGCAGCAGGAAAAGAACATGAAGCGTCTTCGGGAAGATATGAAGATCCGGTATTTTGATGCGCCTGATCTGCAGAACGTCGGAAAAAATGGCTATCGATTTGTCAATGCAGTATCGGATTTTGCCACCCATGCAGAGCCGTTGCGGAGGACGGCGAATTATAAGGAAAATCTGTTTGCCCGCACGGTAGAGGGGAATCCGATGATTGACAAAGCCTATCAGATGGTATGTGCTGCTTAAGCAGATGGAAGAAACGTAAAAAGAGTTATGAATTGGAGGCGAACGCTATGAATACAGCAGAAAAAGAAGTAGATATTCTGACATTGAAGTTTATCGGCATAGATTCATGGGACAGGCCGGTTTATAGAGATCAATCTAACCGTTTGTGGAAAGACGTTACATTAGGCAGTGTCAGACCGGATCTTTGTTCGGCGTCAGGCAATGAATTTGAGGGGGAACCGGATGAACCGATTCGGAATACATTTACCATCCTGCCGGACAAGAATGTGAGAATGGAGGAAGCAGTATGAAGAAGTTAGTATCTACGTTAGATTTGGATAAGAAAGAATGGCTGAGATACCGGAAACAGGGCATTGGAGGATCAGATGCCGGAGCGGTGTGCGGACTGAATCCCTACCGCACAGCTATGCAGGTCTATCAGGATAAGATCACGGATGAGACGGAAGAGATTGACAATGAAGCCATGCGCCAGGGCAGGGAATTTGAGGATTATGTAGCCAGACGATTTACGGAGGCAACCGGAAAGAAAGTGCGCAGGGCCAACGCCATGTTCTATGATGAATCCCATCCCTTTATGCTTGCAGATGTAGACCGGATGGTGGTTGGCGAGAATGCGGGACTGGAATGTAAAACAGCAAGTCCTTACATGGCGGATAAGTGGGAGGACGGCAAGATTCCGTTGTCTTACCAGATACAATGCTACCACTATATGTCCGTCTGCAATGCGGACGCATGGTATATCGCGGTTCTGATCTATGGAAGGGAATTCAAATACTATCGGTTAGAGCGGGACGAGGAAATGCTTGCCAATCTCATTCAGATAGAGGAAGATTTCTGGAAGAACCATGTTTTAGCCCGTGTGATGCCGGATCCGGATGGCTCGAAGTTAGCGGACAGTGTGATAGCGGAGTATTTTAAGAAGTCGGTCCCGGAAAAGATCCTCCTGACAGGGTTCAATGAAAAGCTAAACCGCCGTCAGGAATTAGCTGGGTTGGTAGCTGAATTAGAGACAGAGAAACGACTGATTGAGCAGGAATTGAAACTGTATCTTGGGGAGGCGGAGATAGCGGAGAATGCGCAGTACCGCGTGTCCTGGAAAGCAGTCAGTAGTAACCGTCTTGATGAAAAGCGTCTGAAAGCGGAGAAACCGGAGGTATATAAGCAGTACCAGAAGACAACGCAGAGCCGGAGGTTTACCGTAAAGGCGGCATAGGAGATACTTTGATTTCTGGTAATGTAGGTGTAATCTGGAAAGGCATGGGTGAAAAAAGATGTTAGCGGTAAAAGGGTTAGATAAAGTGTTAGGGAGAGGCAGTGAATGTCTCTCCTTATTTGTTGCGGAGGTAGAGGATGTCAGAGATTAAGGATGAATTAGCAAGGAGGGCATCAAACATCAAAAGCAGAGATGTTGGAGAACGGATGGGAGCTGGTAGTATCGGAGAACGGATGGGAACCGGTAGTATCGGAGAAAAGATGGAGGCTGGAAATGTTGGATATGAGGCGGACCGTCAAAAGATGACCGTCCGCTTATTGAGGGCGGACGAGATTGAATGCAGAGTGGCAACGATTAATGAAAAAGGATTGAGCCTGCTTCTGTTTAAAGATGCCCGTGTAGACCAGAAGATTCTGGACGAGACATTTACGCCTTTTGGGTGGAGACGAACCCACCAGTGTATTGACGGGAACCTGTATTGTACGGTGGAGATCTGGGATCAGGAGAAGCAGCAGTGGATCGCAAAGCAGGATGTCGGAACGACCAGTTATTCAGAGAAAGAAAAAGGTCAGGCTTCCGATTCTTTTAAACGAGCGTGCTTTAACTGGGGCATAGGAAGAGAATTGTATACGGCGCCGTTTATCTGGGTGCCTGCCGAGAAGGTTGCTATCCAGAAGAAAGGGGAGCGGTATGTAACATCCGACCGGTTCTCTGTCCAGTCCATTGCTTATAATGCGGAGCGTGAGATTGCGGCTCTTGTCATTGTAAATGGAAAGGGATATCAGGTCTATGAGATGTGGCAGAAAGTTAATCCAAAGCAGGAAATATCCGCCAGACAGGACGAGAAGCAGACAGCAAATCCGAAGCAGGAAATACCTGTTAAGCAGGAAGAGAAACAGACAGCAAACCCGAAACAGGAAATGCCTGTTGAGCAGAAAGAGAATCAAGGTGTGATGGATATGCAGATGCTGGTATTGTATAAAGAATTAGAACGAACGGGAATCCCTCTGGAAACGGTACTGGCAAGATACCAGCTCCAGAATTTAGAGCAGATGACAGAGGATATCTATACGAAGGCATTGAGCGGATTAAAGCGGACAAAGACGAAACAGGCAGCATAGCCGTGAAGGAGGCAGTGAGATGTTAGAAGAGATATACAATAAAATTTATGCGTCACCGGAAGAACTCAGGAAGGAAGATCATGAGGCCAGCAGTCAGTTGACGCCGTTGATTGAGGATACCGATTTAAAGGCCATTACACAGGAGGAATTTGCCGAGCTGATGTGCAGGGCCTGTGCGGTCGGGGAGAAGATCGGATTTATTTCAGGCGCGCGTTTTTGGGCGAGGCTGGTCTGTGAGGCATTGAGTTAAAAGCAGATGGATGAAGGAGGAAATGCAGAAATGAAGATGAATTACGAAGAATTTAAGGAAATGTTGAAAACAGCTCTGGAGGAACGTTTTGAGGGGAAGGCGAATGTATATTTTAAAACGATAGTAAAAAGAAATGATGTCAATAAAGAGTCTCTTGTGATAGAAAAAACAGAAGAAGATGGAGTTCCAACCATATCTTTGACGGAATTATATGAAATATACTCTGAAACAAGGAATTTTGAACATTGTTTAAGAGTGGTGCAGGACATATGCTTAGAAAAACCAATATTTGATATAAAGGATCTGTTAATGACCTGGGAAGAAGCAAGGGAACGAATCCAGATGCGGCTGGTGAAAAAAGAATGGAATACGAAAAAGCTGGAACATGTCCCATATCAGGAGTATCTGGATTTTGCAGTGGTATTTTATGTGGTGATCGGAGAAGACAATGAAATGATAACAGCTTATCAGGTTAACAATGAGATGGCGAAAAGATGGGGAGTTGGCCTGGATGAACTGTGGGCGACAGCCAGGGAAAACCTTGAGAAAGAACAGTTCTTTATAAAGGTTATGGAAGCCCTCCTGGATAATATTTCGGAGGGAAAATTCGGAGAAGAAGAAATGGAGGGTAATCAGTGTGTCAAACTAATGTATGTGATGTCGAATGAAGGAAATAATCATGGTGCCAGAGTGGTGTTGAGAAAAGATATACTGCGGGAACTTGCAAATGAAAAGGGAAGAAATCTGTATCTTCTGCCGGCTTCAGTTCATGAATGGATTCTGTGTATAGATAATGGAAGACTAGATGTACAGGCGATGAAATGGATAGTCCATGAAGTCAATAGAAATCCCAGAGTAATTCGTCCGGAAGAGTGTCTGTCGGATTCCGTCTACTATTATGACCGGGAACAAAACGAAGTGAGGATTGTTGCCTGAATCGGTAAGGAGGGAAGACAGTATGAAAAGATTCCGGAATATGAGATATAGAATAAGAAGAAAAATCTGCCAGCTTGTGAATATGGTAATGGAGAGGGTTCCGGTTACGGAAATCATAATTATCTTATCAGCGTTGATTGTCCAATTGTTGATTTTCCGTCCAGTAATTGAAAAATATATCAGACACTTATTATCGTGGTGAAGTCGGTATGGGGCAGAGGATTTTCGGATATGCGAGGGTCAGTTCAAAAGAGCAGAATCTTGACCGTCAGATTGGCCGTTTAAAGCAGTTTGTCTTACCTGAGAATATCCTGATGGACAAGGCAAGCGGAAAGGACTTGGACCGACCGGCATACCAGGCATTGAAGGGGACATTGGGATTACGTGCAGGGGATACGCTTATCATTACATCATTAGACCGCCTGAGCAGAAGCAAGGCGGATATACGGAAAGAATTACAGTGGTTCCAAGACCATCAGATACGGTTAAAAGTTTTGGATTTGCCTACATCACTGGTGGAAGTGCCGGAAGGCCAGGAGTGGATTGTGGAGATGATTCATAATATACTCATCGAAGTGCTTTCGTCTATGGCAGAGCAGGAAAGGCTTCTAATTAGAAAGAGACAGAGTGAGGGAATCGAGGCGGCGAAGAAGAAGGGAAAACATCTTGGACGACCCAGAATGCAGATTCCGGAGGAGTTCCCAGAGGTTTATGCCAAGTGGAAGGAGGGACAGCTCAGTGCGAAATCTGCCATGATAATGCTTCGGATGGCAAAAACCAGTTTTTATCGGCTGGTGAACCAGTATGAAGCATGTGTAGTTCCAAAAGGTGTAGATTGATTGGGACATGTTCCAAAAATAAAAATAGACTTTTGGGGAGGCCAATCCGAGGCGGGATTGGCCAGTCCCAAAAGGTAGAGGTTTTGGAATGGATATTTTAGTTTTATACCCTTCTATTTTTTCGGAGTTTATGATAATCTAAGATATAATAAAAATAGTTGTATGAGAAAAACAGACTCGGCGGTATCGTAATAGAAGAAGCATTTCAATATGAAATGGATAGGTTAATAAGGGAGAGTGAAGGGAATGGTAAGAGATAATAATCCGTTTTATATATTGGCAAAAAAGTTTGATGAAGAAGGATGTATTGCATATAAATGTAAGAATATGAATGAAGCAAGAAATGTTCCGAATACATTGGAAGCGCTCAGAGGTAAAGATGTGCAGATTGTGATATTAGATAACCCCGAAATATATTCAGAGTATGCGCCATATAAATATATTGACGACCTCAGAGAATTCATGAATCAGGCCGGAAATTTGAATCTGGTAGTATAGTTGGTTCTATTGATACGGGTTTTAGTGGTTAGATAAATGAATTATATTTTGGCAAAATACTCTAATAAAAAAAATTAGTGAAGATAGGCTCAAAAATAACCGTTATAATTGATAGGTGATAGATGATTTTTTTAAAGTGGAGTATTTTGTATTTACGAAAGAAGGTTAATAATATGGAACGGTATTGTTTTGCAGAGAAAGAATTAAGTGGAAGTAAGTTGGAAGTTTGTCCGTATATTAGAGTTGATATTTTTACGATGATGGAGTGTGCTAAAAATTATGCGCCATCTAATTTGGCAGGAAGTGAAGGAGTAGTGAAAGAAATCTTACCGCTATTTCCAGAATGTGAAGCAGAGATACAGAAATTGTTTTCTCCTAGAAATGATGAGGATTATGCAGAGTCAGATAAAGACATGTATTATGATATTTTGGATTCTAGCTTTTCTTCAAAATTAGTAGACTTAGATGTATATCTACATATTTATTATACATTATTATATAAACAAAATAGAGATTGTTATATACCATTCACAGAAACAAGATGGCCACCAGAGCAGATAAAGAAAATACGTGAAAAAAGAAAAGACTGTAAAAAATATATTAAGGACCATCCGGAAAAGGTTATACCTTTTATCATTAAAGAAGAAAATATAGAAACTTTTAAAGAGGCGAAAATACAGGATTTTGCGCCTAATGTTACTAGGCTATATTATCTATCTAGCAAATTTCGGTTGCTTTTTACGGATACAGAAAAAACAAATGCAGGAAAATATAGTTATGAAGAAATGAGAAGAATTTTTGATTCAGATGATATTTCAGTTAATAGAATAGAAGAAATTTGGCTATGTGAATATTTAGTGGGGATTAATCTAGCTATGATGTTTTATTCCTTTTTTAATCCAATATTGAAAGATATTGGTTTCCCGGTTATTGAAAAGGAACTTAGTGATATAATATGTAAAATTATCCGGGAAATTATGAAGGTGGACGGGATATATACTCGGTGCTTATTAGTACATAAACTGAAGATAGTATATGAAATAAAATTAAAGTCAGAGTTATTTAACAGTAAATTTAATTATAAGGAATTATTGTATTATATATATGAAGAAATATTGCATAAAAGAATGACTGTATATGTTGAAACAATGGAACAGTTAAAAAGAGAGGTACTCAGCTATGGAAATGGTGAGGAATTGGAAAAAACTTTTTTAAAAGAGTTGAAAGAAAGCAGTGAATCGTTAATTCAAGAATATTTAGGCTGTTCGGATGGATATTACTTGCTAAAAAAATTACCAAGGGTTACTGTTGGTGAAAAAGACAGAATGTATATGTTAATTCAAAAGATAATATTAAGTGAAAGAAAAGAATGGGTGCTGTCCTAGTGGGCAGCACTTTTTGTATGATTAGACAAATAATATTTAATATGAGCAAAAGTTTTTAATTGCTTCTTTTGTGTCAAGCTACGAGGGGAAAAAATAGATGGGGTGTTTTTAAAGTCCCCTTTTGTGAGTGGATTTTGTTTGGTCTATAATTGGGGTACAAACATTAAAGGAGGCAGACGAAATGGTATCAATTTTTGATGAAGTACCCAACCGGAATGATATGGCAGAGCTGATACATGAGGTCAGAGAAGGAAATGGGCTGGCTGTAGAGATGGCGCAAGCCTTGAATCAGCGTATAGACCAAGAAGCAAAAAAATACCGGAAAAAGAGGCGGAAGGAGGTGAGGTCATGGATGATAGCACAGGCTGATCGGTTTAGTATTGTCAAACATTATGATGATGATACACAAGATATCGAAGATTTAACGCTGAATATTATCCCGGATTGCGAAACATTTCATATCAAATTTCAAGGAATAGACGCTGAATTTCTCTATGTTGGCTTCTATTTTACATCCTCTGATTTTTGGATTTTTGGATTGAAGGGGAAAATTGATGGGAAGTTTCTGTATAATGCAATGATTGCAAATGGTGTTGTTTTCAATGCAAGAATTAGACAAGGTACTATTCAAGATTTACTATTTCAGTTTTTTAAACCGGAGATTGCAAAAAGTAAAAGAACACTTGAAATTCCGGCTTTGGGAGGCTGGTTCAACAAAGTTTTTTATTACAGGGAAATGTTTATGTTTCGGGAGGAAGAAGGGCTACCGAAGTTGCCGATACATAAGAAGAGTCTCAGCGAATATGAGAAAAATGAAGGGTGGGAAAAGAGATATTTCGATAAAATTAACCAAATTACGGACTGGGAAATTCGACTATTGGTGGTAACTTATTCGCTTGGTGGTATGCTTAGCAGCTTGTTGGAAGAGGGCGGATTATTCCTTGAAAAATTTTTAAATTTTGTTCTGTTATCTGATTTGAAAATTGGCGAATTGACAACTTTTTTTCAAATTTTTAATAGAAAAAAGTTAGAATTTAAGGCTCCCACCATAGAAAAAGCATTGGAAGCGAAAGATGAAATTTTCCTGTTGGATGCACGTTTGGATGATTCTCGAACACCATACAAACAGAAGCGGCAAGAAAATCAGTGCAAAGGAATTGCGGAAAAAATTGTGAAAAGAGAGTGCACTTCGGAGGATGGTTATGTGGTAAGTTGTCCGGTTGTTGTTTTTTCAGACCATTTATCCAGAAGCCGTTACGCCTGTAACATTTTCATTGATGAATTTATGATTCATAAATCTAATAGCAAGGATGAAAATGATGTAATCGGAGTCTTTTTCTATCAAATTGCAAAGTTCTGTGAAAAGAAATATGATGTCATCAAGGAATTATTCCAAAAAGCCGCAGTAGAGAATCACGAAAATGCGTGGTTTTATGCAGCCTTTAGAGTTTATAAAGAATTTTGGTTTTATTTAGGATTCGATGTCAGAGAGAGGTTAAATCTTCCGCAAGAGATTAACTTCGATGAGCTTTTACAGGATATGATGACCTTAAACGATGATTTTGTCGATGATTTTGTGACGGTTATTCGCCGGGGAATCTCAGATTTTCCAGTTAAGGAAAAACGGCGTGGCGAGAAAATCGAGGGGTATATATGCTATACGGAGGAAGATTTAATAATTCCGACCGATATATTAAACCAAATGCTGGAAACTTACGGCTTATTGCGTGAAAAAAAGAAGATGTTATCAGAATTGCGTGAAAAAAATTATCTTATTGCAGATGATGGAGGCTATTCTAAGCAAATTAAAAGCGGAGAGAAACGTATCGAAGTCGTGCAAATTAAGCGTCGAATCTTTGAGCGACAAGGGTTGGCAGATATTGTTGACTTAGGAAAGGAGGAAAAATACGATGATTAAGGACAAGGAGGGACATGAGGTTCATTTGATGGGGGAAGCGAACGGACATAAACTGATTTACGGCAATTCTGGTCAAGGGAAAACGTTCTTCCTTATGCGGGAGTTGGAAAGCTATTGTGAGCAAGGAAAGACAATCTTGATTCTGGATTATTCCGGAAGTTTTACGGAGAAAGAAATGGTGGAGAAGAAATTTTTATATCCAGATAAAGTTAAACGCTTCAACTTAGACGAGGAGGAGTCGTTTCAATGGACATTCTGCGCCGACAGCATAGAACTGTGCATAAAAAATGTCGCAGACGCTTTGGGGGAAGTTTTGAATTGCGGCAGCTATTATCAGAAAAAGTTACTGGAAGAAGCCGTTAGGCGTACTGTGGAATCTGGAAACGGTCTTTGTATTTCACGTTTGCTGAGGATTGTCGAGGAAATGCTTCTGGAACGGCAAATAAATGAGAACGCTGGCAGAACAGTGGAGAATCTACAGCATTTGTTGACGAGATTATTTCCCTATGAAGATATCGACAACTTTGTAATAAGAAATCAAGAGGCGCAAATAGATATGGATGACCCTCTTACTATCATTGATATTAGTTGTTATCCTGAAGGTCAGAGGCGGTTTTTGACAAGATTAATAGTATCGTTGTTATGGAGAGAAGCATACCGCCCCAAAGCGAAAAGCCGGTATGAGATTCTGGTGCTTGATGAAATGCAGTTTTTAGCTGTGAAAGAGGGCAGCACACTGAATTCCATGTTGCATGAAGGCAGGAAAAAAGGATTATCCCTTCTTCTCAGCACACAATACATCAGCCATTATGGTGAGGATGAGAAAAGTGCGCTTCACCAGGCGGATACGAAGATTATCTTCCGTCCGACCCCGGAGGACCGCAGATATTCGGCAAGGATAATCGCCCCAATGAATCCTCGGATATGGGAAAGGGAGATGGAGAGTTTGAAAAAAGGCGAGGCGCTATTAAAGGGGCATTACCGCTTGGATAACCGAAACAGAATTCTTGATACGCCGCTTATAATCAAAGCATTTCCGTAAAACAGTGCTAAAAAGCCATGAGATGGCATACGTTAGAGAAACCAGTTGAAAGAGATAGTAAGGGAGGCGGAGACAATCAGCAAAAAAAGTAAATTAAATTTTAGATTCCACAATCCAAACACCCCAGAGGCGACGGCAGATTACATAGTTCAGATTTTTATTGCTGCTAACACGGGGAGAGTGGAGAAGGTTTTAAATCAAAATGCCTCCAAGGGAGACAAAGAAGAAGAAAGAGGAGAAGGAGAGAACCGCTGCGTAAGTTAGCGGTTCTCTTACTTGTATGGAAAAAGCAAAGGTATCATAAAATAGCCTTGTCTTTTTTTCCGCTACATTATATAATGGAGTTGTAACAGAACGCTATTATTTAGTTAGAAAGGTCTAAGATATGAATATTGCTGCTTATTGCCGTGTTTCTACAGATAAATCCGACCAGCTCAATAGTTTAGAGGCACAAAAGAAATTTTTCACTGAATATACGCAGAAAAATGGTCATGACCTTGTAAAACTATATGCAGATGAAGGAATTTCCGGTACAAAGATTAAAAACCGCAAAGAATTTCTCCAGCTTATGAAGGATGCGAAACAAGGATTATTTGATATGGTGGTCGTAAAGGACATATCCCGTTTTGCGCGTAATACGGTAGACCTTTTACAGAGTATCAGGACTTTGAAAGCATTAGGTATTGAAACGACGTTCCTGACGGCGAATATGACCGTCTTGGGGCAGTCGGAGTTCGTTCTGACAATATTCGGCGCACTGGCGCAGGAAGAAAGTGCGAATACTTCCAAACGTGTGAAGTTTGGGAAAAAGATGAATGCCGAGAAAGGACGAGTGCCGAATATTGTATACGGTTATGATAAGACAAATGGCGACTATTTTAACTTGGCAATTAATAAAGAAGAAGCAAACATAATCCGCCAGATATTTACATGGTATATCGAGGAAGGATATGGGGCAGCTAAGATTGCGAATATGCTCAATGAGAGAGGATGTAAGACGAAGCGGGGCTATAGCTTTAGCCAGAATGCAATCTGTCGTATTTTAACGAATGAACTGTATACCGGAAAGATTATTAATGGGAAAGAAGAAGTAACGGATTTTTTGACTGGCACAAGAGCAGAAAAAGACCAGTCTGAATGGCTGGTAAAAGACCGCCCGGATTTGAGGATTATTGAGCCGGAACAATTTGATAAAGCACAGGAAGTATTGGCAGGACGCCATGGGGCATTTAATATGAAGCGAGAGAGACAAAGCAACAAATATCTTTTTAGTACACTGATAAAATGTAAGGAGTGCGGGTGGTCGTTCCGGCGGACAGTCCGTACCTATAAGAACACATATGTACGGTGGGTATGTTCCGGGCATAATGGAAAAGGTGCGGATAACTGTCCAAATGCAGTCACGATTGATGAAGAAGAATTGATACGGGCATTGGAAGAATATTTTGCAGAAATGCTGAAATCAAAAAAGAATGTCATTGCCCATGTAGTAAAAGAATTTGTCAAGATTTACAAAGCAAAAGATGAAAATGAGAATTATGAGAAGGAATTAAATGACAGCCTTGCAAGAATGAAAAAGACCCGGCAAAAATATATGGATATGTATACGGATGATTTAATCAGCAGGGAAGAACTGAATGAGAAGATTGGAGGGATGAAGGCAGAGATTGAGAAGTTGGAAAATAATCTGAAGCTGGTTCAGTATAATCTGGACAAAGGCGGCCAGTTAGAAGATGTGATAAGAATGACCTTCAAGCGTATAGAGGATATCGTGTCTGTCAGGGATATGACGAATGAGCAGTTAAAACAGATTGTCCAGAAGATAGAGGTAGACAAAGAAGGAAATGTTGATATTTACCTGCGTCTGTTTGGAGATTTGGGACTGGATGAAACCGTTCTAATTAGCAACAACCATACATAAAGATGTAACAGAACGTCTCCTCCAAGTCAATCCGTCCTTAGCGGCGGAAGCCCGTAAAATACTGGATCTCAACAAGTCCGAGCGTCACATCCGCGGTGGACTTGCTACCCGGGAGAAATATCTCCATCTGGAACACAGCTAAAGGAGGCTGCTGCAAAATGTAAAGGGTATCAGCAGCCCCGTCCCAACTGAAAAATCAATTCGCTACACGTATTGATAAAACAGCCCATGCTTCGTACAATACCATAGCAGTTTTCCATGTGCAAATGCAGGTATCCGCACCTGAAGATCCCATTCCGGATATTGTTTGCGAAGCATAATGCTGTCGCCCGTCAAGAGCGCCGTAAACGCAATATAGTGTTCCCGCGTCATCGGATGATTGCTTGTAATAAAATAGTTATCATCAATCATTTCTACATTCAGTTTCTCGTCCTCACCTGCTTTTATTGGCTGCTGAGGACTTAGCTTTTTGCCGCAGCAAGAAACGTTCGTATCTGTCATTGCGGTAATCATATTACCACAAGACGGACAGATATAAAAATTCATTTTCTTCATATTCCCTCCTAAAATCTCATTTTCATCCATCTCCCCGGAAAGCAGTTTTTCCAAATCCACATGAAATATATTCGACAAATCCGTAAGCAAAGAAACATCCGGACAGCCCATGCCCCGCTCCCATTTTGAAACCGCCTTGTCACTGACGCCCAATTGTTCTGCCAACTGCAATTGAGTCAGCCGATTCTCTTTCCGCAGCCTGTAAATGAGCTGCCCGATTTTTACATTATCCATCTTATTTTGCTCCTCCTCATACCATTATAATACAGAAACTTTTAATTTCAATAAACGTTCCGTAGAGAATGCTCAAAGATGTGCTTGATAATATGAATCGTAAGGAATATAATATGTTTACGTAGCAACCGTAAAGTTCTGTAAGCGTACACAGGAACGCGAATTTTGAAAGGAGAAGGCGCTTATGTTTTGGGATAAAGTATCTGGATTTTATGATTTTTTTGAAACAGTGTATAACCGTAAGGTGTACCGTGGATTAGGTAAAAAAGTGGCAGAGGAAATTATGCAAAACGACATTGTCTTGGAATGTGCCTGTGGGACAGGCGCAATCACCAGATATATTGCACCGAAATGTAAGCGAATGATTGCAACGGATTTATCCAAAGGAATGTTAAAGCAAACTTCAAAAAAATGCAGGAAATATCAAAATATTAAAATAAAATGTGCAGATATGACACGGCTCAACTGCCATGATAATAAATTTGATAAAGTAATCGCAGGAAATGTGATTCATTTGTTGGAAGACCCCTATCGAGCAGTCAAAGAGCTGGAGAGAGTATGTAAGCCGGGCGGTAAAATCATTATTCCCACATATATTAATATGTCTGACGGGGGAAATAAAAGAGCAGTGCGTCTGCTTGAGGCGGCGGGCGTAAATTTTAAGCGACAGTTTAACATCGATTCCTACCGAAAATTTTTTGGAGATGCAGGGTATAAAAATGTTGAATATTCTATCATTGACGGAAGAATACCTTGTGCCGTAGCCGTCATTACAAAGCAATAGGGGAGAAACTTCATGCAGATAGAATTATTTTCAAATCAATATAAAGTCCTAAGGCTTGCCGACCGGAACGTGGATGAAATATATGGGCTGCTCAGTAAAAATGTCTTATACTATGAATATTGCCCGCCCTTTGTTACGCGGGATTCCATTCGTGAAGACATGAGAACTTTGCCGCCCGGAAAGGACGGTAAGGACAAATATTATGTCGGATTTTATCAGAATGAAAAGTTGATTGCAGTTATGGATTTGATAGACGGATATCCTGAAAATGACATTGCGTATATCGGATTTTTCATGACAGATATTTTGCGGCAGAACGAAGGCGTCGGAACCGCAATCATTGAAGAGCTGTGCGGTTATCTTGCAGAACAAGGATATCGTTCTGTCCGTCTTGCATGGGTAAAGGGAAATCCGCAGTCGGAACATTTTTGGATGAAAAACGGTTTCATTCGGTTAAGGGAAACGACGAGTAATGCGGCAGACGAGGTGATTCTGGCTGAAAGAATTCTAGACACGAAATAACCTTAGGTTATACTTGTCTGTTTCCGCCAATGGTACATGCCGAAAAGCCTCAGCGTAGCCCGCTGCTTGGCTCAGCGGGCTGAATCCGTCGGCGGAAACTTACACAATCCAGCGCTGGATATCTTTTGCACCGGCATATTTTTCCAGATATTTCTTCCCGTATTCCATTGCCTGCTCCAAATCCTGATTCTCTGAGAAAGAATAGATAAGGGTTAAGACTTCGGCTGCCTCTTCCGTAATCATGGCGCGTTCAGAGTCGCTGGTAGAGCTTCCGATTGCCCCTTCGTCATCTGCCAGCACGGGAAGCCCGCCAATCTTGATTTCATCCTTTCCGATGCCCTTATAAGTCTCATTGTCCCTGCCCACACGGAAAATTAGCTCAGCCCCGATTTTGCCTGCGTCATACGAACCCACCGAGAACCCGGACTGAATAGAAATTAGGTTGTTGACGTCAACCACCGTATTTACCTCATAAAGCCCTTTCCCCTGTCCAATTCTGCGAATCAGAGCCTCGGAGGAAACGCGGTAACGGCTGGGGTCTTTCCCGAACGCCTTGTAAGCCTGGCGGGATTCCTTGATATTGGGAATCTCATTGACACCGTAGTCAAAAATTGCGTCCTTCACTTTTTTGAAAATTTCCTTCTTGAGGTATTTCCACATCTCTTCGTTCTTCTTCTCCACTTGAACGCTGTACTGAAAGCAGCCTACCCTTGTTGCAGGCCAGAGCGCTTTCATATTCGGATCAATCTGTAAATGTTTCATTGTATCGACTCCTTTTTTCGATTCTGTAATATCAGTGGCATTATCGGTATCTTTTGATATCATTTCTGCTTTTTCTATCATAAATCTTTTCCCTGTGTTTTGCAACTTTGCGGCTGTAAAAATATTGCGTTATGTTCTTTTGTTTTTTATAATAGATAGTGAAAGGTAAAGCGTATGGACGAAAATAAGGAGGAGAAATGAATCATTTAAACATGTATGCGGCAAAACAGGAACGTTATGAGAAAATGGAATATCACAGAGTAGGCAGGAGCGGATTAAAATTCCCGGCAGTTTCGCTGGGGCTTTGGCACAATTTTGGCTCTGGGGACTCCTATGATAATATGCGGGCAATGTGCAGGACTGCTTTTGACAACGGCATCACCCAGTTTGATTTGGCAAATAATTATGGGCCTGACAGCGGCAGCGCGGAGGAAAATTTGGGGAGGCTGATGGAGGACGATTTCAGGCTCTACAGGGACGAACTTTTGATTACCACAAAGGCAGGATATCATATGTGGGAAGGACCTTATGGAGATTTTGGGAGCAGAAAGTATCTGATGGCAAGCCTTGACCAGAGTTTGAGGCGGATGAAACTGGATTATGTGGATATTTTCTATCATCACCGGATGGACACGGAGACGCCGCTTGAGGAGACCATGACTGCGCTTGCGGATATCGTAAGGAGCGGGAAGGCGCTCTATGTGGGAGTGTCCAACTATGATAAGGAATATACGGAAAAAGCCTTGCATCTTTTGCGGGAACTGCATTGTCCCTTTATCGTGAACCAGAGGAGGTATTCCATATTCGACAGAAAAATCGAGGAGGACGGGGTGAAATCATTCTGTAAAGAGAATGGAGTCGGGATTATTGCGTTTAGTCCGTTGGCACAGGGACTTCTGACGGACAGATATCTCCATGGAATCCCAGCGGACAGCCGGATTGCCCGGGACGGCAGGTTTCTTCATGAAAGTGATTTGACAAAAGAACGGCTGAGCCAGATTAAAAGGCTCAATGAGCTGGCAGGACAGCGAGGGCAGACGTTGGCGCAGATGGCGCTGTCCTGGGTCTTGAAGGATGATGAAGTATGTTCGGTTCTGATCGGCGCATCGAAGCCGGAGCAGATTTTAGAAAATATTTCCGCTGCGTACAGGGCAGACTTTACGCAGGAAGAGTTGAGGGCAATAGAGGAGATTTGCGGCAGTATATCTGCGTGAAAAGCATTGTTTAAATGAGTTTCAGATGTTTTTTCCTGTAAAAATAATAGAGTATCAGCAGAACTGCCGTAGCTATCCATGACATGGGATAGCTGACGAGTATTGCCGACAGATCGTGCCACCGGGGAACAACCAGCAGAATCCAGGGAAGGCGCACACAGCATACGCCGCCCAGCGTAATCAGGGTTGGAAACAGCACGTCGCCGATTCCGCGCAGCGCCCCGGAAAGAATTTCGACGAATACGAAAACAATATAGCTGGGCGTTATATAGCGCAGCATATAGACTCCGATGTCAACCACATTTAAGTCCGTCGTAAATATATGGTACAGCGGTCTGCAGAAGACCATCAGGAATACCAGCAAAAGCCCGCATATGCCAAGGGACATGCCGAGACAGACGCGGACGCTCTTGAATACCCGGTCGTACCGCCTTGCTCCGTAATTCTGGCCGGAAAATGTGGTGATTGCGATACCGAAAGCCCCGCATACCGTCCAGAAAATGGCGTCCAGTTTGCCGTATGCCGCCCATGCCGCGGCGGTATCCGTCCCAAGTCCATTTACCGCTGCCTGAATAATGATATTAGTAATACCGTACATGCAGGATTGAAGCCCGCTGGGGAATCCAATGCGAAGCTCGGATTTCAGCATGACGGGAGCGATGCGGATAGCGGGAAGGGACAGTTTCAGCGCGTCGTAACTGGTCATCAATGCCCGCGTGACCAAAACAGCGCTGACTGATTGGGAGATTACGGTTGCAACTGCGACGCCGGCGATGCCGAGATGGAAGACCAGAACCATGACGATATCCAGAACAATGTTCAGCAGGCAGCAGATAATCAGGTAGTACAAGGGACGTCTGGAATCCCCGATTGCCCGCATGATTCCGGAACCCATATTGAAAATCAGCACAGAAATCATTCCCAGAAAATAAATCCTGAGATACAGGATGGAATCGGTCAGTACGTCTGCAGGTGTTTTCAGGGCAGTCAAAAGCCAGGGGGTCAAAAACCAGCCGAGAACAGCGATTGCCAGGCTTGCAATGATTGAAAATGCATAGGCTGTATGTAAGCTCTCGTGGAGGTTCCGTTCATTTTTGGCGCCGTAATGCTGGGAAATGATGACGGTCGCCCCGGCGGAAAGCCCGGTAAAAAATCCGATAATCAGATTGGACAGAACGGCGGCCGAACCGCCCACGCTCGCTAAGGCTTGTTTCCCTACGAACCTGCCCACAATGACGGCGTCTACCGTGTTGTATAGCTGTTGGAATAAAGTCCCTATTACGATTGGAAAAAAGAAGATTAATAATTGCCGCCAGATAACGCCTTCGGTAATCTGGTTTTTTGCTGTTGCTTCATTTGTCATGTTATACCCGCTCCTTTGTACCGACTATATCATATTTGGGAAAATAAGACAAGCTGTCTGGGAAGTTCATGTGTTGGTAGAGCAGCTCGCTTGCGTAAAAAGATTTCTTTTTTATGCCAAATATGTTAAAATACAAAGTACAAGCAAATAGAATGCTAAAAAAGTTTGTGAAGACGAGGTGCTTTTATGAACATATTAATTATTGACGCCCAGGGGGGCGGCATGGGAAGACAGCTTGTCACTTCTGTAAAAAAGGAATTCCCACAGGTGGAAGTTACGGCCGTAGGCACGAATGCCTTGGCGTCATCTAATATGCTGAAAGCAGGCGCAGATCATGCGGCGACAGGGGAGAATGCAGTGATTGTTGGATGCAGAAGGGCGGATTTGATTATCGGTCCCATTGGGATTGCTATTGCGGACTCTATGTATGGTGAGATTACTCCTGCGATGGCGGCGGCGGTCGGGCAGAGCAATGTCAAGAAGCTGCTGATTCCAATTAACCAATGCAATAATGTGATAGTCGGGGTAAAGGATATGTCCATGAGCGATATGCTGGAGGCTGTGATTGAACAGTTAAGGGAAATCATTGACATAAGAGGAATTAAGGTAGTATAGTATTTTTGATGTAAGAAATTGGCAAGCAGGTGAATCGGAAGGCAGAAGTCTTCCAAAGAACACAGAAGTGTTGAAGATATCGCGATGCAATTCAATCATTACATGAAAATAGAGTATGTCAGAAGGCATACGAATTCCCAGAAGGGAATTTGTGTGTCTTTTTTATTGTGCAGACCCGTGCAGAGGAAATATGTCCCTGAGGCGGAGCACGGGCCGCGCAGCGTGTAGAGGAAGATGGCTCTTCCCTACTCGGTTTTGGGATATATTTTCTGTGGAAGAAAAGGCATTTTAGGAGGGAGAAGAATGGAAGTAAAAGAAGTATTGGAGCAGGTAAGAACCGGCGAAATCTCAGTAAATGATGCGGAGGCCTATTTCCGCAGACAGCCATTAGAGGAATTAGGCTATGCAAAATTGGATACCCACAGAAAAATCCGTTCTGGCTATGCAGAGGTGGTATTTTGCAGTGGCAAAGCAGATGAACATCTGGTTCAGATCTATGAGAGAATCTATGCGGCGGAAGGAGAAGTGCTTGGAACAAGGGCATCCAAAGAACAGGCGGCATTGATACAAAAGAAATGGAAGGACGCGGAGTATGACCCTCTGTCAAGAATCTTGAAGATTGAGAAGAAAGATAAGGCAAGAGTAGGAAAGATTGCGGTATGCACGGCGGGTACAGCGGACATACCGGTAGCAGAGGAAGCGGCACAGACGGCGGAATTTTTCGGAAACCATGTGGAGCGTATCTATGACGTGGGTGTCAGCGGCATCCACAGGCTGCTTTCAAAGGTGGAAACGATTCAGAGCGCCATGTGTGTTGTGGCAGTGGCAGGAATGGAGGGAGCGCTTGCCAGCGTGATTGGAGGATTGGTGGATAAGCCGGTAATCGCAGTCCCGACTTCCATAGGGTACGGAGCCAGCCTGAATGGGCTGTCGGCACTTCTGACTATGATTAATTCCTGCGCAAATGGTATCGCAGTGGTCAATATTGATAATGGATATGGAGCCGGATACATGGCGGCGCAGATTAACAGGCTTGGTGTACACGCAAATGTGTAAGAGGAGATTTTGGTGAAGCAATATATCCAGATTTATTATAGTCTGAAATAGGGAGGAAAAAAGATATGCATATGGCGGACGCGCTGGTATCACCAGCAGTAGCAGGAACCATGTATGCAATGTCAGCAGCGGCAGCGGCGTACGCGGTAAAAAAAATAAGACTGGATGATTTGGAGCAGAAAGTGCCGATGATGGGAGTCATGGGAGCTTTCGTGTTTGCAGGACAGATGATTAATTTCACAATTCCAGGAACAGGCTCATCCGGGCATTTGTGCGGAGGAATGTTGTTAAGTGCGGTTATGGGACCCTACGCCGGTTTTTTGACAATGATTGCAATCCTGGCAATCCAATGCCTGTTGTTTGCAGACGGCGGTTTACTTGCATTGGGATGTAATGTATGGAATATGGCATTTTACGGATGTTTTGTCGGAGGCGCGATAATATGGCGCGTTATGACAGGCAAGAGGATGACGAAAGGAAGGATTGCGGCGGCATCCGTACTCGGGTGTGTACTCAGCTTGCAGTTAGGTGCATTTTCTGTTACGATAGAAACATTGATTTCTGGAATCACAGAACTGCCCTTTCCTGTGTTTTTAGGGATGATGCAGCCGATACATCTGGCAATCGGGCTGGTAGAAGGACTTATCACGGCGGCGGTGTTAGTGTTTGTCTACGAGGCACGTCCGGAAATCCTGTATGGTTATCGGCGTGAAATGGGTGCGAAAGGCCGTATGAGCAGGAAAAGAACGGCGATTGTGCTGGCAGTGCTGGCTTTGGTAATTGGAGGAGTCGTCTCTCTTTTTGCATCCGCAAGCCCAGACGGGCTGGAATGGTCGATGGAGAAGGTTGCGGGAACGACGGAACTGTTGGCAGACGGCAGGCTCTATGAACTGGCAGAGAAGGTGCAGGGACTAACTGCGCTTCTGCCGGATTATGGATTCCAGGCGTCAGAGAGCGCAGCCGGGACGTCATTTTCCGGAATTGTCGGGGGCGTGGCAGTGCTGGCCGTGTGCCTTTCTGTATGCCTGGCAATCAAACGGGCGAAACAAGCCGAATTAAAGAAAAGGAATGCAGTAAATGAATCGAATTAGAGAGGCAATTTCTGATTTATATAAGATGGATATGGAGGCGGGAAAAACCGGATGGCTGCAGGAAATCCATCCGGTTTCTAAGCTTCTTGTTACGGTTCTGTTCATTTTGCTTACGGTTTCCTGGGGAAAATATGATTTGCCTGGGCTTTTGAAAATGGGGAGTTATCTGGTCGTATGTTTCGTGCTTGGCGATATTTCCATAAAGCTTCTGTTGAAAAGGATGAAGCTGGTGCTGGTCGTAGTGTGTATGGTGGGGATTGCGAATCCGTTTTTTGACAGGGAAATTATGTTCAAGCTGGGGAGCCTGGGCGTCACAGGCGGAATGGTTTCGGCTGTGACGCTTATGATAAAGGGAGCCTGCGCGGTTTCTGCCTCATACCTGCTGATGGTAACAACTTCTATGGATGATCTGTGCTATGCCCTGAGGAAGCTTTGTGTGCCGAAAACAATTGTGACAGTCCTTATGCTGGTATATCGGTATATCATTGTTCTTCTCAAGGAGACGGAGCGGATGACGGACGCCTATATGCTCCGTTCGCCGGGGCAGAAAGGACTGCACTATAAGGTCTGGGGGACGATGGTCGGGCAGCTTCTTCTGCGCAGTATGGACCGGGCGCAGATAGTCTATGACAGTATGCGGCTTCGGGGATACTGTGGAGAGTTTCATCTGAGGTGCAAAAAGGCGGCGCAGATGGGAGATTATCTGTATGGACTTGGGTGGAGTGTAGTACTTACGGTAATCCGGTTTATTTAACTGGGGAGGATGCAGAAAATGAATATATTAGAAATAGAGAATCTTTCTTTCGGATATGGGAGTTTTCATCAAAGGTTGGGAGATAAGGTTTTAAAAGATATTAATTTTTGTATTGATGAGGGAGAGAGCGTAGGGCTGATTGGGGCAAATGGAGTCGGAAAATCTACGATGCTCAAACTTCTTTCGGGTCTGTTAGATATGCAGGAGGGCAGAATCCGGATTGCCGGGCTTGAGATGAAAAAGGAGAACTTGGCACAGATCCGCGCGGAGATTGGTTATGTCTTTCAAGATTCTGACAGCCAGCTTTTTATGTCAACCGTTTATGAGGATGTTGCGTTCGCTCCCCGCAATTACGGGAAGAGAGAGGAGACGGTGGAACGGTTGACGATGCGGGCGCTTGGGCAGGTGGGGATGGAAGGGAAAAAGGACCGTCAGATTTACCGTTTGTCCGGAGGTGAGAAGAAACTGGCGTCAATTGCCACCGTTCTTGCTATGGAGGCGAAGCTCATGCTGTTGGATGAACCGTCTGTGGCATTAGACCCTAAGAACCGCCGGAATCTGATACAGGTATTAAAGGGGCTGCCGGGAGCGAAGATTATCGCAAGCCATGACCTTGATTTTGTATATGATACCTGTGAGCGGGTTTTGCTGTTGTCCAATGGATGTATTGTAAAGGATGGGGATGCAAAAGAAATTCTGACCGACCGGATACTGTTGGAATCTCAGGGGCTAGAGCTTCCGTTATCATTTTCACGGCTTCCCTGATTCATTTATAATATATTTCTTATGGCAAATAGATGAATGTGTGCAAGACGAGAGAGGAGATAGATTATGATATTAATTGCAGCGGTAGACGATAATTATGGAATGATGTTCAACAACAGAAGGCAAAGCCAGGATCGAGTAATAAGGGAGCGGATTCTTGAATTGGCGGCCGACAGATGTCTCTGGATGGATTCGTATTCAAGGAAACTGTTTGGAGAGATACCTGATAAACCGAAAATAAAAACAGATGAAGATTTTCTTGAAAAAGCGCCGTCAGGAGATTATTGTTTTCTTGAGAATCATTCGGTTTCTACGTGTGAAAATAAGGTTGAAAAGATTATTTTGTTTAAATGGAACAGAAGATATCCGTCGGATTTTTATTTTGACCTCAATTTAAAGCAGGGATGGAGTCTTACTTCGTCTGAAGAATTTGCAGGATACTCACACGAAAAAATTACAATGGAGGTATACGTTAGATGAAGAAATTCAATAGAATTTTAGCGCCGTTTCTTCTCATTCTAAGTATGATGTTGTCGGGATGCGGAGGGGATGTGGGAGGTTCTCAGACGGAAGAACCTGCAAAGTCATCGGATATGCAGGAAGCATCTGCAGCACATCAGGATGTAAAAGAATCGGAAACAACTCCGCAGGAACCGGCGATAAGTTTGGCGGATATTCCGGATTACACAGGAGATGCCGCGTATGTAGTAATTAATGGAAATGTACCGGATTTTAAGGATTCAGATATGGTTACGGATTCTTTTGAGACCTATAGTGAGTTAGACAGTCTTGGGAGATGCGGCGTGGCATATGCCAATGTGGGGACAGATCTTATGCCAACCGAAAAACGGGGAAGCATAGGGCAGGTGAAGCCGACAGGCTGGCATACTGTAGAATATGATAATGTAGATGGGAATCATCTATATAACCGATGTCATTTAATCGGGTATCAGCTTACGGCGGAAAATGCCAATGAAAAGAATCTGATTACAGGAACCAGGTATATGAACGTAGATGGAATGCTTCCTTTTGAGAATATGGTGGCAGATTACGTCAAAGAAACGAATAACCATGTCTTGTACAGGGTAAGCCCGATTTTTGAAGGGGATAATCTGGTGGCATCCGGTGTGCAGATGGAAGCAATGTCTGTGGAAGATGGCGGAGAAGGGATTCTTTTTAATGTGTTTTGCTTCAATGTCCAACCGGATATTACGATTGACTATCGGACTGGTGAAAGCAGCCAGGGTAGTAAAGGAACGGAGAATGTTTTGCCTGCTGGACAGGCCCAGGATAATACAGGAAACGAAACGGGCATAGAGAGTACGGAGGAAACATATATTCTCAATACAAATACAATGAAATTTCATTACCCTGCATGTGGAGATGCTGAAAAAATGAAAGATGCAAATAAGAAAGAATATATAGGGAATCGGGAGGATTTAGTAAATCAGGGATATGCACCTTGTAAGCGTTGTAATCCATAGAGGAGTCGGCTTTTCAATAAATAAGTTGTATCATGAGAGATGATTTCGATGGTGATGTCAGAGAGATAAATGACCTTCTGTAACATTTCCCTCAGCAGTTCATCTTCTGCAAAGTCCTTGCTACAATTCAATAAAGGCTTAACACCACAATCACCGATTGATATAATAAAAGTATCAAAGTAAACGGCACTTATAGAAAGTAGGTGAAAAAAGATGTCAGACAAAGAAATGATGAAAGTATCGGTTGAAGAGTTTGCAAGGGTACAGAAATATATGATTTTAACTGATAATAAGGATTCGGCCGCTTATAAGGAAATGCGGGGACGTTATATTGAGTTAAAAGTTATCTTAACAGCTTTCGGTATTAATCTGGCAGAGCTTGATGTAATTAAAGAGTAGTAGTAATCAAGGTGTAAAGTCTTTATTGAATTATTATAGACTTCGCACCTTTTTCTTTACCTGTGGTGGTAAACTATTTAAATAGCGAACAGCAGGAGTTAGGGAATATTGGATTGTTGATCCAGCAAAAAAGTTAGTGATGGTATATCAGTTTGAAAAGGAGACGATAATAGACCAGTTCTAAGTTGTGGACTGGTTTTATTATGATAGACGCTCAAATGAACAAGTTGAAGAACAACTGGAAAATGCGTTTTGTATGAAAGGGATTAGTATATTTAACAAAGGAAAAAATAAAAGAACCCTTGAAAACCAAGGATTCTTATACTTATAAAGGATGCGGAGAAAGGGACTTGAACCCTCACAGGATTGCTCCCACTAGAACCTGAATCTAGCGCGTCTGCCATTCCGCCATCTCCGCTAACAAAAATTATTCTATCACAGAAACCCTCATTTGGCAAATACTTTTTGAAAAAATATTCTAAAAATTTTATAAAATTCATAAGATAAGATATCAAGTTGATAATATGAGAAAGATATGATAGTGTGTATATGCACAGTAAATACGTACATATTTTCAGAAGGAGGGTCATAATGTTTATTCAGGAAAAGCAGGCAGAAGCAGAGGCGGTAATCCAGACAGCAAAGTCAATGTGTCAGGCGGCAAGGACGGCACCTAAGGCGAAGGGAATGGATTTCGTACATACGGCAATCCTGACTGACGAGGAAAAAAAGAAACTTGCAGACGAGATGGATAGGCTTGCGGACGTATTTGGCTACCAATTCTTCCATAGAGACGCAGACAATCTCCGCAAAGCGCAGGCGGTAGTCCTGATTGGCCAGGAAAATGCAGTTCATGGATTGAATGAAGGATGTCAGTTCTGCGGGTTTAAGAACTGCAAGACATGTCTGGAAGCAGGCGGAAATTGCGCATACACGTCAATGGATCTGGGAATCGCCATCGGTTCGGCAGTCAGTGTGGCAACGGATGCACGGGTGGATAACCGTGTGATGTTCTCCATCGGACGGGCTGCTATGGAAATGAAACTGTTAGGGGACAGGGTATGCCAGATGGTGGGAATCCCGCTGAGCGTCTCCGGGAAATCCCCTTTCTTTGACCGTTGAAAGATGCGCACATAAGGGAAGAAAGCAAAATTGCGAACTACAGATTCCATACTATGGGCAGTATGAGAAATGCAGCTCGCAATTCTTCGTTCCTATTTGTGGATTTCGATTCCATTTACCTCCAGATGGTCGTCAATCGCGATGACCAGACAGCGTCTCCCGTCGATTTCCCTTGTCTCCACAAGGTCGGACCGTTCCGGATTCACCTTCACGATTACATCCGGCGTCTCAATCTGGAAGGTCTTGACGCTTGCGATATTCGATGCAAGCAGCGTATTCTTTTCCCCGACCGTCTCCTCGAATTCTTCATCAAAGGACGTAAGCCGCTCCTCAGGTACGCCGCTTTTGGCAAGGAGCCTGCGCACATCCGGCTTGGACAGCTTCAGCGGTTCCGGCTCTTCCTTCGTCTCTTCAATCATTTCATTCAGGTTATCGTGGATATTCCGGATAACTTCGTAATCACATTCTTCCCCAAGAGTATCGCTGATGATGGTCTGGAACGTCGTCTTCTGGTCGCCGGCAGTCAGCGGAATCGTGCTGCCGAGTACATTTGCAATCAGCTCCGGCTGGATGTCTTCCGGTTTCTTGGTGTAATACAGGATGCTATGGATGTCGCTTGAACGGTCCTGGAAGGCGGGAAACAGGAATCCTTTTACCGGAGCTTCCACAATCCAGTCCCGAATCCGGTCTTCAATATGATTGGTCTGTGCATTATATGTAAGCCCTGCCTTCGTCAGATTTACAGGACAAATGCTGCACAGGATATGCTCATATACCGTATCCGAAGCGTCGAACATCTCCATGCCGTCCGAGGATTTGCCCGGAACGTCATATACGGCATGAATCAGGATAATGTAATAATTTTCCGCGTAAATGTAATTATCAATCACCCTGTCATAGAATTCCTCAAGCAAGAGGTCGTCTTGCAGCTTGCTGTCCCGAAGCTTCAGGAGAAATTCCTGAGTGCCCCCCTCAAGCTCCTGATCGAGAGGGAAATCCATATTGATGAGGTTCTTCCCCAGGGAGCCGGACAGGGTATGTTTGAAAATGTCAAAGTATTTGAAAGCCTCTTCCTCCGGCAGGGACAGGAAGGCTTCCTTGAGTTCCGTTTTCTTTTCTTTTTCATGGTCCACATAACAGCCGCAGATACGTGTGATGGCACAGTTCTCCGGAGTAAATTGTTTGCGGATTTCAAGCACTTCTTTCTTATTCATATTATTTACACTCCCCTTTCAGAAACTTCTCCAATCTTAGCATATTTGGGGCAGTTTTACAAGAACCCTGTCGGGACATGGAAAACGGCGCACATTATTATGATTTTTTTATATATTATTTTATAAAAGAGTAGGAGAAGAATAAAAATGGAGGAAAAAAAGAAAACAATCGCGTGTAACTGTAATTTCGCCGGAATGCGTCCTGCTATGGCAGATTTGCCTTATCCGTCGATTCAGGTATGGGGAAGGAATCCGGCATACGCTAACCTGCTGACCATCGATTATTGCGGGCAGACATCCGAATTATCTGCAATCATGCAGTATATTAATAACGAAAACCGTCTCTCGTATGAGAATTGTTCTGTGGCGCGGACCTTGCTTAGCATCGCTATGGCGGAAATGATGCATTTGCAGAAGCTGGGAGAATTAATCGTACTCCTTGGCGGAAATGTGAATTATACGGCAAAGCACCGGAATGGGGCGAAACGGATGTGGACGCCTGAGTACCTGACGATTCCAGAGCATGCCGCCAAGATGATCCAGGCGGATATTGCGGCGGAAAAGGATGCAATCGAACAGTACCAGATGCATATCAAGATGATACAGGATGACTGTGTGGACGCTGTGCTGGCAAGGATTATCAAGGATGAGGAGTATCATATTATGCTGCTTCGGAACCTTCTGGAAGAATTGTAGAAGAATAGAGTGGGCTTTTGTACCTGCTATGATAATAACCGCTCAGAAAAAATCAGAAGAATCCCACAAGAGAAGGAAGACCCTAAGTTTCCTTTAATTCTTGTAGGATTCTTCTAATTTAATGTTCACATATCGCTTACAGATTCAGCTCGAAGGGACCGGACAAGACTTCCCGCGTTACATAAAGCGTCCGGTCCGGACGTGTTGCCAGCGTCCATTTCACCAGTTGGATTTTAAGACTTGCAATCTCAATGCAGGTGACGCATCTCGGATGCACGCAGCTTCCCGTATTACAGTAGGAAACTGACTCATCCAGCATGGGTCTGTGGGTATGCCCGGTAATAAGCACGCACCCAGTCTGCCCCGCCCAGTGGGACAAGGTCTGCTCCACTTTCTTCTTTTTCGTATTATTTTTTGCCGCGCTGGTAGGGTCCAGAAAACCGGCTGCTTCCAACGGTTTCCAGAGATATCTGACCAGAAAGCGGGAGGTGCGCCATAGGACGCTGTTGAAGAAATCCGCCTGATGACCGTGGGTCAGATACACTTCCTTTTGGCAGTTCGCATTTTTCAGAATCACACCGGGGTAAAAGACCATTCCCGGAAACAGCTCCTCCTCGTGGCATGTGCTGCAAGGATAGGAAGCACAGTTTTGGTCTGCGAACTTGGGGTTCCGTTTGACAATATCATGGTTCCCATACAGCATAATCAGGCGGCGTTCCTGATAGAACCGGGACAAAAGCCAGAACACATTGTTGTGGATAGACTTGATGGCGCCAAAGGAACGGTTCTCCCATAATTCATCACCGTCCCCCAGTTCGACATAAGTGAAACCACGTTTATAGTAATATTTCAGCGCCGCAAAATACAAGTTCTGGTTCTTCAGGAAGTTATCGTTATTCGTACCGCATCCTCTGTGGCAATCGCTGAACAGGACGTAGCGGGAGGAAGAAGTAAGGGGAAATACGGGCGCGTGGGCAAACGCAGCGTTAAGCCGTCTGTCAGCAGACATGTTTCTTTCTCCTTCTTCGTTTCTTCTTCTTGTGCCGGATGTGCATCATGTGCCGGAATGCAAACGGCAGATACTCATACAGGTACAGCAATTTGTCCATGGTAAAACAGAAATGTTTTGTGACATGACAGTAAATCTTCAGGAAAATGCGGTTTTTCCACATCGCAAATGCGTTGCGGATACCGTGTATGCACCTGGGCTGCCTGGTGTGTGGACGCGAGAAGCTAAATGCAACCTGTAAGTTCCATACATGAATGTCTTCTTGGGCATAACCGCAGTCAATCAGGCCTCGCACGAACGCATGCTGCATTTCGCAGGATGGGAAGGTAATCTCCGTCTTCATGAGCAGGCAGTCAGGACTTACATACTGTCCCATACGGAAACCGGTCAGCCACCAGTGGCGCTGGGCAATCCGGTACATTGCACAATTATCTTGGTACAAAGTATATTCAAAGAACGGCAGGTCGCTGTCTGGTACGGTGTGGAACATGGCGGCAGTGCGCTGATGCCTGGAAACAAGGCCGTCTGCCCGATAGATTCCAATCTCTGCGCCTGCGTTGATGCCGTATTGTCCTTTCCACAGCTCAATCATCCAAGTGCATCCTTCATAGTCGAAGTAAATGGGTTCACAGTCGAATACCATATTGAATAGGTCCGCACTTTTGTCATAGAGCCAGCAGTAGCCGAAATCTCTCTGCCAGGCATCCTTGCATGAAGTGAAAATGTCCTGGGAAAGCAGATATTCAAATCCGAACGGATTTACCAGTTCATTTAACCGGCAGAGCTTTTCCTGAACGGACATGCAGCATATTTTCTTGATGATACATTTTTTACGCCATACCATCAGAAGGGCGCAAAGCACCATGATGAACAGGATACATGGAAAAATAATATACATAATCGGCTCCTTTCTTTCATACTAATATTAGTTACTGCATTGTATGCCGGGAATGTGACGGATGTGCTATTGGCAATTATAGTTGTAGAGTGAATTGATGATTGTAAACGCCATTCGTTTCAAGTATAATAAAAGAAAAACATGTCAAAATAAGAAAGAAAGAGGAAGAAAAAATGGGAAGTATATTTGACATCTTAGGACCGGTCATGGTAGGGCCGTCAAGCTCCCACACAGCAGGAGCGGCAAGAATCGGGATGGTAGCCAGACAGCTCTTCGGGAGACAGCCCGAGAAGGCGGCGGTGTATCTGCATGGCTCATTCGCGGCGACAGGAAAGGGACATGGGACAGACCGGGCGCTGATTGCGGGACTGCTGGGCATGAAGCCGGACGACATGAGGATTCCGGACAGTTTTGAGGTCGCAAAAGAAGAAGGAATGGAGTTTACCATTGAGTCGAAGGAAATCAAAGAGGCTCACCCGAACACCGCGCTGGTCTGTATGGAGGCGGAGGGTGTGAAGCCCATGAAGATTCAGGCGTATTCCATTGGAGGAGGCCGCATCAGAGTATGTAAGCTGGACGGGCTGGACGTGAGTTTCAGCGGGGAGAGCAACACTTTGATTATCCGGAACGTGGACGAACCGGGACGGATTAAGGAGGTGGCGTCCGCGCTTGCCAATGCGGAGATTAACATTGCAACGATGCAGGTGTTCCGCGACAAGCGGGGCGGCTCTGCGATTATGGTAGTCGAGACGGATCAGATCGTACCTAAGGAGGCAATGGAGGAACTGGAAAGCAAGAAAGGAATTATCAGGGTGAAGTTCCTGATTGCGAATTAGTATTTGTGGAAAGAGAGGATAACAAGGAGTTATGTCTTATCAATCGATGGAAGAGGCACAGTTAAGGTGCGAGAAGGAAGGAATCGAATTCTGGAAGGCGGTTCAGTTAGAAGACGCCGATGAGCGGGGAGTCACGGAGGAAGATTCCTGGAAAGAAATGAAGCGTATGTGGCAGGCGATGTTAGACGGACTTGACGCCTATGACCCGGAACTGATGTCCAGGAGCCGGATGGTAGGAAGAGAAGGGGGACTGATGGACGCCTACCGGGAGGCGAAAGATACATTGTGCGGGGATTTCATGGCGAAGGTCATGAGCAATGCGCTGAAGATGGGATGCAACAATGCCTGTATGAAGCGGATTGTCGCCGCGCCGACAGCGGGGGCGTGCGGCGTGATGCCGGCGGTCCTGGTCACATATTACAGGGAGTATGACGTGCCGGAGGAGAAGATGATAGAGGCGATGTATGTGGCGGCGGGAATCGGACAGATTATCGCTAACCGCGCCTATCTTGCGGGGGCATCCGGCGGCTGTCAGGCGGAGATCGGTTCTGGTTCCGGTATGGCTGCATCCGCAATCTGCCATGTTAAGGGCGGAGATACGGCAAAGATTGGCCATGCCTGCGCAATGGCGCTCAAGAACCTGATGGGGCTTGTCTGCGACCCTGTGGGCGGATTGGTGGAAGTTCCGTGTGTGAAGAGGAATGTAGGAGGCGCTTTCAATGCGATTGCGGCGGCAGATATGGCGTTGGCAGGGATTGAGAGTCAGATTCCGGTGGATCAGGTGATTGACGCCATGAAGGAAGTGGGCGACAAGATGGACGTGAGCCTGCGGGAGACCGGTTACGGCGGCGTGGCAGGAAGCGCGAAGGCGGCAGAGATTGTTGAGAGGATGAATATGTAAACCTAGTGTGCTGACACATTTACTTTCAGTCAAATGACGCAGAATGAATTTTCAGTCTGCAAGGCGGAGGAGGGAGGCGATGCGGTGACGGATGGTCGCTGGCATGGCCAAACGATGTCAAAGAGATTTCACAGATGAATTCTGGAAAAAATAGAATATACGAGAAAAAGCCCTGCTGTCATGTAAGAAGCGTATATGATTGCAGGGCTTTTTATATTTGGGGCAATAACTCTGCAGCAGGAGGAATGAAATGGTGAAATAGAGATAAATTTAGAACAGAAGATTTATATCTTGTAAAAGTAAAGATTCTACATTATACTAATTCTATCGGAGATTACGCAGATGAAATCAGGCAGCACAACATCAGGCATGGCAAAGAGAGGGACAGAAGATGGAAAAAGGAACCGTGGTTTCGCCCAATACGAAGATTGATGCATTTCAGGGACTACGGACGGTTGCGTTGGCAGGAATCATTTTCTACCACTACAATAATCCGGGTCTGTCCACATATGCGGCATGGTCGGTCAGCCTGTTTTTCATGTTGAGCGGCTACCTGAACGGACTGTCCTGGGCAAATGGAAAGCGTCCGCAAAAAAGTTTCAAAAGCAGTATTATATATATGCTGCGCCATATAAAGAAACTGTATTTTTTACATGTAGCGACGACGCTTCTGTGCATCCCTGTTTCCGGGATTCCTGAGCAGATACGCCAAGGCGGTTCGTCGATTATCCTGTTCTGGGGGATTGTTTTCATCCTGAGCATTACTCTGACGAAATCATTGTATCCGAAATATTACTGGGGATTTAACGGAGTCTCATGGTTTTTGTCTTCTTATGCGGTAATCTGTCTCCTGACGCCGGTTTTGCTGCATAAGACGGCACAGTTTTTAGAAAATAAAAAGTTTCATACAGTGGTCAAAACCATACTTGCAATCATAATACTACAATTCTGTTACTGTTTCCTGATAGGAAGGACAGATTGGAATATAGAATACTGGATTTACATCTTCCCGTTATCCCGCTTGGGAGAGTATGTGACGGCTATGATTGTTGGAATGTATACCTTATCGGACGCCCGTTCGCCCGCCCCGGAAGGGGCATGCGTCACGGGATGCCCGGATGGGTATACCCAAGGGCAAACTTGCCGGGGTGTTGGGCGTCTGGGAAACCCTAAGGAGAATATCATTTTGCAAATCCCCGGGATTCTCGGATGGATAGCCGCTATTGGAATAGCCTTGCTGATTTTTTGTGTTCCCATGCCGGAATGGATTGTAAGGAGCGTTGTATGGATTGTTCCGAATTTGGTACTTTTATGGAGCATTCACTGGTCAAAAGGACTTCTGACGAGATTTTTGTCTCTAAGGCTTCTTGTGGTATTGGGAAATTATTCGGCATATATGTTTTTGATTCATCCGGTAATCTACGGATATTTTGGATATTTTGGGCTGACAGGGAACACTCCGGCAAATCGTATCCTTGTAATGATTTTGAATTATATGATTACATTTGCCCTGGCAGTAGGGTTCCATCGGCTGACAGCAAAAAAGAGCATTAAGGCACAATAAAGAGCGGACGCTCGTCCGATAAGATTAACAATAAAGAAAATGGAGGAAGAGAAAGATGTTATATGAAGAAGTATTAGCAAACGCAAGAACCTGCGTAGGAGAAATCTGCAAAGCATGTCCGGTCTGCAACGGAAAAGCCTGCGGCAGCAAAATCCCGGGCCCCGGCGCAAAAGGAATCGGGACGGTGGCCATCCGGAATTACAATAAATGGCAGGAAATCTTCGTGAACATGGACACGCTCTGCGAAAATAAACCGGTAGACACTTCCCTTCATCTGTTCGGGAGAACCTTTAAAGCGCCAATCTTCGCCGCGCCAATCGGTGCGATGAAGCTTCATTATGGTGACAAATACGACGATTTGGAATACAACGACATTCTGGTATCCGCCTGTGCGGACGCCGGTATAGCCGCATTTACGGGAGACGGGACGAACCCGGCAGTGATGGAGGCAGCGACCAATGCCATCGGGAAAAAGAACGGAACCGGAATCCCGACAGTGAAGCCGTGGGATATCAATACGTTAAAGGAGAAGCTTGCCCTAATCAAAGCCTGCGGTTCTTTTGCCGTGGCAATGGATATTGACGCCGCAGGGCTGCCATTCCTGAAGAATCTCACTCCGCCTGCGGGAAGCAAGTCTGTGGAAGACTTGAGAGAAATCGTAGAAGCCGCAGGAGTGCCGTTCGTGGTAAAAGGCGTAATGACCGTAAAAGGCGCTTTGAAAGCAAAAGAAGCCAATGCGTCCGCAATCGTCGTGTCCAACCATGGAGGACGTGTGCTTGACCAGTGTCCGGCAACAGCGGAAGTATTAGAAGAGATCGCCGATGCGGTGGGAAATGACATGAAGATTTTTGTGGATGGCGGAATCCGCTCCGGCGTGGACGCATTCAAGGCGCTCGCCCTTGGCGCGGATGCAGTCCTGATTGGACGTCCCTTCGTGACAGCGGTTTACGGGGCGGCTAAAGAAGGCGTTCAGGTTTACACGGCAAAACTGATTTCCGAATTGGAAGACGCCATGGCGATGTGCGGCGCACATTCCCTGGATGAGATTACGAGAGATATGGTAAGGTAGTCCATGAAAAGCCTGAATGAAGATATCAAATCCGGAAAATTTAAGAATGTTTATCTTCTTTACGGAGAAGAGGCATATTTGAAGAAACAGTACAAAGACCGGATGACAAAAGCGATAATCCCAGACGGGGATACCATGAATTACGCCTATTATGAAGGAAAAGGAATCAACCCGGCGGAGCTTGTGGATTTGGCGGAAACGATGCCCTTTTTCGCTGAGCGGCGGCTGATTGTGGCGGAGAATTCCGGTTTTTCCAAGAATGCAACGCCGGAACTGGCAGACTATATTAAGTCGATGCCGGACACCACATGTCTTCTCTTTATTGAAAATGAAGTGGACAAGCGGGGGAAGATGTACAAGGCTGTGAAGGACAGGGGGCGTATCGTGGAGATGGGGCGGCAGGATGAGAAGACGCTGCTCTACTGGATTGCAGGCAATGTGAAGAAAGAGGGGCGGCAGATTAAGGAATCTACCGCCCGTTATCTGGTGTCCAAGACCGGGACGGATATGGAGAATCTGGAAAAAGAGCTGGAGAAGCTATTTTCTTATACACTGGGAAAGGACGAGATTACTGCGGCGGACATCGACGATATCTGTACGACCCAGATTACCAATAAGATATTTGACATGATTGAGGCGGTGGCGGCAAAGCGGCAGAAGCAGGCTTTGGATTATTATTACGACCTGCTTGCCTTAAAAGAGCCGCCCATGCGGATTCTGTATCTTCTATCGCGTCAGTTCAAGCTGTTGCTGGAAGTGAAGGATTTGATGGGAAGAGGAAATGATAAGGCTCAGATTGCAAAGACCGCAAAGCTTCATCCCTTCGTGGCAGGCAAATACATGCAGCAATGCAGGACATTTTCCAAGGCAGAACTGCGGGATATCATGGAGGAGGCGGCAAGTACGGAAGAGATGGTGAAGACGGGGCGGATGAATGATGTGATGAGCGTGGAAATATTTATTGTAAAATTCAGCGCTTAAAGGGTAAAGTAGATGGTATTGATAGAAAGTGGGTGAGGATATGCCAAACACAGCCGAGACAATTGAAATTTTGGCAAGAAAACTTGAGAGAGCACGTATTTTAAACGATTTAAAAGAATGTCAGACGATAGAAGACTATCAGCAGCTCGTAAAAAAGTATGAAAAGTTATGTAATGATGATAAAGCATGAACTATCTTTACATTGAAAAGTAAGGGGAACGATAACAGTGGCAGGTATAGAGCAGAGTAAGATTCGTAATTTTTGTATCATCGCACATATAGATCACGGGAAATCCACACTGGCTGACCGCATCATAGAGATGACGGGGCTTCTGACCAGCCGGGAGATGCAGTCTCAGGTTTTGGACAACATGGAGCTTGAGCGGGAGAGAGGGATTACCATCAAGGCGCAGGCGGTACGCATCGTCTACCGTGCGAAGAATGGGGAGGAGTATATCTTCAACCTGATTGACACACCGGGGCATGTGGATTTCAATTATGAGGTGTCCAGAAGCCTTGCGGCGTGCGACGGGGCAATCCTTGTGGTGGATGCAGCCCAGGGTGTGGAGGCGCAGACGCTGGCGAATGTCTATCTGGCGTTAGACCATGACTTGGATGTAATGCCGGTAATCAACAAGATCGACCTTCCAAGTGCAGAACCGGAACGGGCAATCGAAGAGATTGAGGACGTCATCGGAATTGAGGCGATGGACGCCCCGCAGATTTCCGCAAAGACGGGACTGAATGTGGAGCAAGTATTAGAACAGATTGTGGAGAAGATCCCGGCGCCCGAGGGCGATCCGGCAGCGCCGCTGAAAGCGTTGATTTTCGACTCCCTGTATGACTCTTATAAGGGCGTCATTGTGTTCTGTAGGATTAAGGAGGGAACGGTCAGGAAAGGGACTCCGATCCTGATGATGGCTACCGGGGCGAAGGCAGAGGTGGTAGAGGTAGGATATTTTGGCGCGGGACAGTTCATCCCCTGCGAAGAATTGAGCGCGGGCATGGTGGGTTATATCACGGCCAGCCTCAAAAATGTGAAGGATACCCGGGTGGGCGATACGATTACAGATGCGTCGAACCCATGTACCGAACCTCTTCCGGGTTACAAGAAGGTCAACCCCATGGTGTACTGCGGCATGTATCCCGCAGATGGGGCAAAGTATCCCGATCTGCGGGATGCGCTGGAGAAACTGCAGCTAAATGACGCCTCCCTGCAGTTCGAGCCGGAGACTTCGATTGCGTTAGGTTTCGGGTATCGCTGCGGATTCCTGGGGCTTCTTCATCTGGAGATTATCCAGGAGCGTCTGGAGAGGGAGTATAATCTGGACTTGGTGACAACGGCTCCGGGCGTTATCTATAAAGTGCATAAGACCAACGGCGATGTGATTGAGCTTACCAACCCGTCCAATCTTCCCGACCCGTCGGAGATTGAATATATGGAAGAGCCTATGGTGAAGGCGGAGATCATGGTCACGTCAGAGTTCATCGGCGCAATCATGGATCTGTGCCAGGAACGCAGGGGAGTCTATGACGGAATGGAATATATTGAGGAGACCCGGGCTGTGCTGCGGTATCATTTGCCGTTGAATGAGATTATCTATGATTTCTTTGATGCCCTGAAATCACGTTCCAGAGGCTATGCGTCCTTTGACTATGAGATGGATGACTATGTGCAGTCCAATCTTGTGAAGCTGGACATCCTGATCAATAAAGAAGAAGTGGATGCGCTGTCTTTCATCATCCATGCAGATACGGCTTACGAGCGTGGGCGCAAGATGTGTGAGAAGTTAAAAGAAGAGATTCCGAGACAGCTTTTTGAGATTCCGATCCAGGCGGCGATTGGCAGCAAGATTATTGCGAGAGAGACGGTTAAGGCGATGCGTAAGGACGTGCTTGCCAAGTGTTATGGCGGAGACATCAGCCGTAAGAGGAAGCTTTTGGAGAAGCAAAAGGAAGGAAAGAAGCGGATGCGCCAGGTGGGAAATGTAGAGATTCCCCAGAAGGCGTTCATGAGCGTGTTAAAGCTGGATGATAAGTAGGAACAGGTAGCAGATTGTGGGAATAAAAAAGAAAGAATTAGAATTATATATCCATATTCCGTTTTGTGTTAAAAAATGTCTATACTGTGATTTCCTGTCGGCTCCTTCTTCTGAGGAGGAGCGGCAGGAATATGTGACAAGCCTTTGCCGTCAGGTTCGCAGTTATTGCGGGCTGGCAAAGGCTTATCATGTTGTCAGCATTTTTGTTGGCGGCGGGACTCCGTCCATATTAGAAGAAGACCAGATTCTTGCCGTATTTGAAGCGGTCCGGGATACCTTTCTGGTGGATGGGGATGCGGAGATTACGATAGAGGCGAATCCCGGCACTGTCACGGAAGAAAAACTAAGGGCATATCGACAGGCGGGAATCAACCGTCTGAGTATTGGCCTGCAGTCGTCGGAGAATGAGGAATTAAGAAAGCTTGGAAGGATTCATACCTACGAAGACTTCCTTGGTACGTTTCGGTTAGCCAGAAGGATGGGATTTGGGAATATCAATGTGGATTTGATGTCGGCAATCCCGGGGCAAAGGCTTGCCGGATGGGAAGAGACGCTTAGGAAAACAGCAGAGTTAAGGCCGGAGCATATCTCGGCTTACAGCTTGATTATTGAGGAAGGAACTTGGTTTTACGAGAAATATGGGGAAGGGAGACATGCGGAAGAACTGCCCGGTGAGGAGGAAGAGCGTCAAATGTACCGAAAGACGTTGGAGGTTCTGAAAGAGTACGGATACCACAGGTATGAAATCTCGAATTATGCATTGCCGGGTTATGCCTGCAGGCATAACCTGGGATACTGGAACCGGACAGAGTATCTGGGGATTGGAACGGGAGCGTCGTCGCTTGTGGATAACCGGAGATGGAATTTCGGGGAAGCGCCAGTGGAATTGAGTGTTCAGGAACAGATGGAAGAGTGTATGTTCCTGGGGCTTCGGAAGATGGAAGGGGTGTCTAAGGCGAGATTTCAAGAGACGTTTGGGCGGCGGATGGAGGATGTATACGGAAGAGTTCTGAAAAAGATGGTTGGGATGGGATTGATGGAGGAAATCGGCGGTTTCGTAAGGCTGACGGAGCGTGGGATTGACGTCAGCAATGGGGTAATGTGTGAGTTCTTGCTGTGAATTGAGTGGTTAGCCAGAAGCGGCGGATGGACGAATTGGATTATTGCTGAAGGAGCTGTAGAAAAATTGTGGGTAACGACACTTGATATTTCAAAATCTATCGGCTATGATAGGGTTATAAAACACAATGCTTTTTGGGAGAGGTCTTCATATGAAAAGAAGAGTAATCATTGAAAATTTTGCTAAAATCAGACATGCCGAATTAGAAATAAAACCAATGATGATGTTTGTAGGAGATAATAATAGCGGGAAAAGTTATTTGATGAGTCTATTATGGGGACTTACATCAGATAGTAATTGGGTTTTAGCTCGTTTGACTGATGAAGTAAAAAGAACAAAATTGTATGGAGAATGTGAGCGTTATGTATTAGAGTGCATAAGGTCTGAGGGGAAAAATATTTTATCTAGAGAGTGGAGTCGGAGTTTTTATGTTTTGCTAAATCAATGTATTGAACAAAATAAAAATCAATTTGTTTCTGATGTCTTCAATAAAAATATACAGATAGGGAAATTAGAATTAGGAATAGAAGATGAAAGAAAAATCGAAATAGAATTTTCCTTTCAGACAGAATACAATATAGTAGATACTCAAGATAAAAAGACAGCGGACGGGCAGGAAGATTATATTCACTACAACAAAATAATGTGGGTTGAAATTTGTCAAGATTATCATACAGGGATTCAAATTGCAGATGATTATGTATCAAATTGCGGAGAGTATGTAGAATTTATATTAAGAACACTGTTGAGATATTGGGGAGAACTGCTGAAAGTAGGAAATAATATAGTGTTTTTGCCTTCATCGCGGACGGGATTCGTATTATCAAAAAATTTGCTCACTAATAATATTTATGAAAATAGTTTAAACAGATTTCCTAATATGGATCAGGATTCACGAGATATTTATTTTACTAAGCCAGTAATAAGTTTTCTAAAACTATTAAATGATGTAGGCGAAAAAGAAGGTAAAAATTATAAATTAGAACAGTTGGCAGAATTTATGGAGCATACGATTCTTCATGGAACGATAGAAATCCAAAATAAGATGTCCAAATCTTTTTTATATAAACCGCAGACGCTTAACGAACCAATTCAGATGTATCTTGCGTCTGCAATCGTGACGGAGATTGCACCGCTCTATTTGATATGCAAATATCGCTATAGGATGACGCAGGTGTTTATAGAAGAACCAGAAATGTGTATGCATCCGAAATTGCAGACAATAGTTGCAAGAATTTTAATACGTTTGTGTAATATGGGAATCCCAGTGTCCCTGACCACCCACAGCGATATCATAATCCAGCATGTCAACAATATGCTTCGTGTAAATAACAGTGATAAAAAGCATGAGCTTATGGAGAAATACAAGATAGAAGAGCAGGATTTATTGGATGCAGAGAAAGTCGGAGTATATCAATTTATCTGTCGGGAAAATGACAGTTCCGAAATTATGGAATTAAAAGCCGGAGATATGGGGTTTGAGACGACCACTTTTAGTAATGCCTTTGAGGAAATGCTTGAACTGACCTATGATATTTAAGAAAATAGGGATTATTTGACAGGGGGAATATACAGATGATTCCTGAATATCTAAAACGGAATCTGGATTTGTTTCGGACAGGCGAATATACGATTGTGTCAGAGCGGGATGAAGTTATTTCAATTATTGAGGAGGAATCGGAAGGTGCGGCAACTCTGAGAAGTAAGTTTGAGGATGAGGCGGTTGTTTTTCATTTTCCGGAAAAAAGAACTCTGCCCTATTTGGATGCGAATAAAAAGGCCTGTCAATGCGCGGATAAATTTATTTTTATAAGACATGTTAACAATGAGAAGTGGCAGCTGCATATTTTAGAGTTCAAGAAAAGTATCAAATACGATAAATGGAAGAAAATCAAAAATCAGTTCAAATATGGAGTCATGAATGCAAGGGCATTAGCTGCATTTTTGAATATGGAGATTGATGGAATCGTACTGGAAACGGCGTACCGTAATGATTGGAAGTTAAGGAATGCGCCATACTCGCCTACGGCAATGCGGGCAGCAAATTCTGCAACAGAAGCAGCGGCTTACAAGGAATGGAAGGAGAATATTGTTATATTAGAATTAGATTCCAAAGAGATAAGTTTCTTCCATGAGAAGATTCAGTTAGATATCGAGGGAAATGGAGAAAAAGTATTCAAATATAATTATTGATGAAAAAATGGGACTGTTGCAAAATAGCATTGTATAATTTCTGCATTTTGCAACAGTCTCGGCTGCCAAACCCTACATCTGCAGCACAATCCCCACACAAGCCCCCGCCGCAATCCAGACCAGGGGATGCAGTTTCCCGAGCTTCTTCACCTGCAGCAACCCAAAAGCCGCCGCGCATACCACTACATTGATCACATTCACATCCACTTTTCCATTCTCGACGGAAACAACCGCAATTTTCAGCAATTCCCACACTGCATACCCAATCAAGGCGGCCACCGCCGGGCGAATCCCATAGAATGCAGCCTTCACATTGGTATTCTCACTGAAATTCTCAAGAAACTTCGCAATCACTATAATAATAATCCAGGCAGGAGCCGTGAGCGCCAGCGTAGCCACAACAGCCCCAAGGACGCCGGCAGCGTTATACCCCGCATAAGTCGCCATATTAATGCCCACAGGTCCAGGCGTGCTCTCGCTGATTGCCACCATATTCGTAAGCTCGCTTACGGTAAACCAGTCATATTTATTCGTCAAATCCATCAAGAAGGGCAGGGTAGCCATGCCTCCCCCAATGGAAAACAGCCCAATCTTAAAAAACTCATATGCCAGAATCAGATAAATCATGCGGAATGCCTCCTTTCCATACGTTTCGCAATCATTCCCGTGACGCCGGAAAGTACGATGACCACAGCCGTAGGAACCGGAGTAAAGCAGGCCAATAAGAACGCAATGAGAAATACCACGGCTCCCAGTTTGTCCACAATCCCCTTTTTCATCATCGTAAACACCGTATTCAGCATCAACGCACAGACTACGATCCGTATTCCCGCCAATGCATGGAGTACCACCGGCATATAGATAAAATTCTGTAGGATAGACGCAACCAGACAGATAATCATCAGGGACGGAGACACCATCCCTAGAGTACCGGCAACGCTGCCCAGAAACCCTGCCTGTTGGAACCCTACATATGTGGCGGTGTTCACCGCAATGATTCCGGGCGTACACTGCCCGATGGCATAGATGTCCAGAAGCTCCTCTTCCGTACACCAGCCATATTTCTGTACGACCTCACGCTGGAGCATAGGAAGCATAGCAAGACCGCCTCCAAAGGTCAGCCCGCCGATTTTAAAAAAACTGACATATAATTCACCTAATTTTTTTGCCTTCATAGATATGATTTCTCCTAAATAAATTAATTTATTCAGCCATAAGAAGCACGCAGCCGGCATCATCCGGAAAGCCGGCCGTATCTTCTACAAAAGTTTCGACATAATGAGCGCATAAATCTCCTGGTTCTTCTTCGTCCAGTTATGTGCAATCGTCTCTGCCTCGGCTTCCGTCGGCGCTGTCACGGTCAGGTCAATCAACGGAATCCGCTGCTCAATAACCTGGCACTTGACCGAGTACTCTCCGTTGGGGTTCCGGTAATAATCCGATTTCACGGAAACCTCATTCTTCAGCTCGTATTTCTTTTTCTTTAAAAATGCATTAATATCCTGCTGGATGGCAGGTGAAATATCATTGTGGAAATAGTAGACAATCTCCGTCCCTTCTTCTGTAATATGGAAGAAAGTCCGGTTGTGGGTAGACTCTTCCCGTATCAGGTTCGCCTCCACCAGCTCCGAGATTGCCTGCTGGAGCTTAAAATAAGTCGTATACCCTTCCTCTAATATGAATTCTGAAATCTGCGCGTTGGTCAGCGGAAAATCTACCCGGTTCAATATATACAGAATAATCAGTTTATATAGTTTCAGCGGTTTATCCATATCATCCATCCTTTCCCTGCCAGATATCCTGCTCCTTTAAGTATGCCCGTAAGCGGTTCAAGACATGGCGTTTATTCCCTGTCCACAGCGGGGCGATTAAGAGCGGTTTTGGCCCGTCCCCGGTCAGTCTGTGTACCACGATATCACGCCGCAAGACACACAGACACTTGCCAAGCATCTCGAAATATTCCTCCATATTGGGAAGATGAAAGGGATGCTCTTCATAATAGGCGGCAAGATCCGTATGCTTTAATATATGTAGTAATTGAAATTTTACACCCTGGATGTCCAGAGTGTTCAAGTACCGGACGGTTGCAAGCTGTTGATCCATACTTTCTCCGGGCAGCCCCAGAATCGTATGGACGACTACCAAAATCCCGCGCATGCGCAGATGACGCACCGCCTCCTCGAACACGGAAAGTCCGTATCCCCTCCGG
>OFFP01000293.1_pt1 | contig 41921 bp, 37 predicted proteins | sample 1521431 | NCBI WGS metagenome assembly OFFP01 (sample SAMEA3504104, study PRJEB24116) | mouse gut metagenome | biome: mouse gut; feature: mouse-associated habitat; material: faeces | place: Denmark | collected 2011
AAAGTAACTGCTGCTCCATCGAATTTCAATCCACACTCCCGCACAGGGAGTGACTGCAAATATAAATAAAATCTATTCCTCATACTCATCTATATTTGTCTATTATTAACAAACTCTTCCATTCACTTACCTACCTCATCCACATTCCTCTCCACCCATCCGCTCCATTCCAGTGCGAACCCTCCCCGACTTCTATGTATACTCCCCCTTCGCAACTACAAAATCAGCACCCCTTCCTGCTCAACCGTCTTCTTCGCACCATAATGCTCTATCTTACTCTGATACTGATTCCCAAGATAATAGAACCTCAAACTATCCTTATCCAAATCTACGATCTTCAGCAACTGATTCTTCAGCAATTTACACTGCCCCGGGTCAACAATGCATTCAAATACCGAATTCTGCACCCTCTGGCCATAATCCACGCACTGCTTCGCCACTTTACGCAACCGGCTCTTTCCTTTGGCGTCTTCCGTATTCACATCATACGTAATCAACACAAGCATATTATCCCTCACTTCCACAAAAACGGCGGATACCCATCTATATCCCCCCGCAAATACCTTGCAAGCAACAACGCCTGTACATGGGGCACCAGCCCCCAGCATATTTTCTCCTGCAGATAAGGATGCGTGATCTGCTCTCGTTTTCTCTCCTGCCACGCCGTCAGAAATTTCTTTCTTCCATCATCCGTAAACTCCACGGCTCCGCTTTCCGATATCCGAAAATGCTCCCCCTTAATCTGTCGGTTATTAATCAAGGTCAAAACAAACCGATCCACCAGCACGGCCCGCATTTCTTCCATCAAATCAAGCGCCAGAGACTTCCTTCCCGGACGGTCCCGATGCAGGAAACCGACAAAAGAATCCAGACCCACCCCTTCCAACGCTCCCGCACAATCATTTGCCAATAAAGTATATCCAAAAGACAGCATGGCATTCACACGATCCAGAGGCGGACGTTTATTCCGCCCCCGAAAGAAAAACACCTCTTTTTGATTCAAAATAAGCTGTTCAAACACCCCAAAGTACACCGAAGCACACTCGCCTTCCAACCCCCGGAGCGAGTCCAAATCCTCCACGTACCTTATCTTTTCCATGGCATTCGACAAATACTGTTCCGCGTTCCGGCAGTCTTCCTCATTTACCCTGAGAGAATGATCGCGCAGCGTCCTGTCAATGCTCCAACGGCAATTAAATACCTTTCCTAATATAAAATTTCTCGCTATCAGACAGCTATCCTCTTTCCCATCAGATATCCGATACTGCTGTTTCCTCAGCAATACATTCCCCTGGTTTTCACCCACCACCCTGCATAAAAATTTCCCAAAAGGGCTAAAAAATGCCAGATGAATCCCACGCTTTGCACAAGCTCCCATAAAAGCGGGAGTCGCACCATTATAGGTAAAGCAAATGATGCTCTCCAACGTATGCAGCGGAAATTGCCCAGCCTTCGTTTTATTAATCTCTACGCAGACTGTCTCCCCTTCCAGTGATAGAAAAGCATTCTCTGTTGTGATAAACAATGTATTCAACAATTTTCTCATACTAGCATTCCCCCGACAGGCTACCTTCGATATAAGCAGAAACCGATTTTACCCTTCCAAGCCTCGGCACACATATTTCTTTCAGTGAACAGGCATTGCAGCCCTTCTGCGGTTTCACTCTCGGCGTATATCCCTTTTCCCACAGATCATGCATTTCTTTTGCCATATCAAATACTTTTCGCCTAAGCTCATCCGTAAATTCCACCGCCTTCCTCCGACGGTTCTCTCCATAAAACAAACTCCCGCCCGGAATACGGCAGAGCAGCATCTCTTCCAGACAGATCGCCTGCCCGCACAATTGCAGCTCATCCGCTTCATTCAGTTTGGGCAGGCCCTTTTTGTATTCCACCGGATAAGGCTGCCACAATCCCTCATAGGAAGCCAGTGAAACGCCCTCCGCAGACTTATGGAACTCCACCACATCACAGAGCCCCGACATTCCTAACTGCGCAGACTTAATCGGAAGCCCTCGTGTAATGAGCAAGTCTCCCCTCTTTTCAATCCGCCCCTTGTCATGCGCCACAGCATGGAAGATTTGTCCGTCCACAGTCCGTTCATTCTCCGCCCACTGCTGTTCAATATGTATGAGCGCCCACTGCCTTCTGCAATATGCAAAATGCTGCAGCCCGGATAACATCAAATAATCATCTTCCTGATACATCTCTTCTATATCCCCTCAATCACCTCTGGCTCCAACTCCGGCAGTGCATCGATCCTAATCTCATAATCATCCACAGAAGCCGGCGCTAACACACCTTCCTTCAACGTAATCTTCAAAGACTCATGTACCTTTGCCGCCGAATACTGACCAATCTTATTCTTGTGCTTCCACCAGTAAACAGAAACAACCTCCATACTGCCATCCGGTCTTGCCGAAGACGCATCGTTAATGAACAGTGTCCGCAGCGCTTCCTTTAACTTTTCCGCATCTTCCTCCGAAAATCCGGTCTTCTCAGCCAATTGTACATTTACGGACCCCTTCATACGATACAGCCCGAATTCCACAAAATGCTTCGTACCCATCGTATCGGAACTCTTTCCTTTCTCCGGCTCGTTGTTGACGCTCTTCGTAATCTGCATACTGTTGACATCAATGGGAGAACAACTGACTGCCTGATGGATAGATACCGGGCCGCGCACCCCCACGGAGACGCCCTCTTTTTCTTTTTTATCCTTATTCGGTTTAAATGCAAATACCTGTCCGAACGTGCGCACGTCCAACCATTTCTCACATGCTTGTCTGGCATAATCATCACTGGACTCATACTTCGCAATATTCTCGGAAGCCCGCTCACTTAGCGAAGTACATTCATCCATGCTGCGATCGGCTGACTGCACGAAAATCTCCTCTCCCATATCCTGAAAACGGTTCCGGATCTTTCTTTTCAGGCATACGTCTGATATCTCTCCATGTCCTGAGTACGTTGTCCTCGGCCTGTTTCCATTCAGCGGATCTCCATTGGGATTCGCATTTACCACCTTAATCAATACTGTAAAATCAATCTTATTCTGCAAATTACTCATTCTCCTGTTCCTCCTCTTTTTCTTCCTTTTTCTTATTCAATTCCGCTCTCTGCAGGTAATACCCTAATAAATATGTCTCTTTTAACTCCTGATTTAACGCCATGGCATCTTCATCCTGAAATGAAGTCACAATGCTGGCAATCAGCCCTTTGTAATATTCCCTGAAACCCGGACGCAATTTCTGGAAATACGGATTCAACAATCCTTCTAATATTTTCCAGCTCTGCATGGGATGGTTTACAAATGCCGACTGAAGGCGGATCGCATTCGGCTCCCGGGATTCCCCTCTGTCATATGTGATTCTCTCAACCTTTTCACATACTGCCAAAAGCCTTCCAAATAAATAACTCCTGTCGTGATTTTCTAAATCCAGTTTCATCTCCTCTTTCTCCCCCTGTCCTTGTTTATTTTTTTCATAGTAATATTTACTGATCAATGCACATGCCGTAGACAATACCCGTTCCCGATTTCCTCTGGTGTAAGCCATTGGCGTAGAGGCACGGATTGCCAGGGCATGTACGATATCATATGGAATCGGCTGCTTTTCAAGCATACATTTCAAAAGACGCTGGGTATGCTCTTTCAGGACCTTATCGCCCGCTTCGATAAAATTTCCATTCTCTCTCCCGAATGCGCACTCTACAATCCTGCGAAAAATCGGCGTCTCGACAACATAATAGGGCTGTTTCTTCTCATTAAATTTCAAATACTGCCAGTTGCATGTCCTCCCCCAGTAAAAAATACGTTCCAGAAAATCCGTTGCCGCCTGTTCATGATAATATGTCACGGATAAACGCCCTGTCGTTGCCGCATCCAGCCCCATGACGATGATGGAATCCGTTTCTTCAAACTGCTCCTGATATCCCATCAACGTTTTTCTTAGCTGCTTACGGTAAGAAATCTCCGTATAATCGTCCTCCTCGTCATCAAAAAGTCCCAATTCCTCAAACAGGTTCGGGGTCTTCTTTCCGTCAGGATTCCAGCAGATAAAGGTTCGCTTGTCCTGTGTTCCCACGTATACGCCTTGTTTCTTGACTAGCCATGTCAATGCGCTGTGTATTTTCTGAGATGCCTCATAACTTAATGCATATGTCTGTTCCGAGTTCTGAAACCTTCCACGATAGGTATAACCAATTCCGTCATTTGCCGACACTAATTTTGCACCGTAGTCAGACGCCACAATGCCTTTTGGATGATTCGTGGAAATAGTCCTCTCTTCGCCCGTATAATAACAGACATCTTTCTTCCCCTGCTGCCCCTTTAAATAATATTTCGTATAAGCCTCAATCAAAGACAGGTCTTTCCAAGTGCAGTCCTCTTCCTGTATGCCGTCAAATACCCGAAACCTTACAAGCGCTTTATCATAGGGCTGTCCGCTGATTTTTTTCTTTTCAAACATTCCTTCTGACGTCAATTCAACCAGGCCTGCTTTCATCAAATCTGAGATTGTCATCTTTTTAGAAAGATAATGATAAACTGCCTTTACTTTCGGGTGAGAATCTTCGGACTTTTCCCATTTTTCTAAATTTTCTAAAAATGCCTTGAACTTTTCCCCGGCGCTTTTTTTCTGCTTCTCATCCTCACAATATTCTGGGAAATCCCCTGCAATATACGGGAGCATATCACATAATGCATGGGGAGCAACGCCGGAGCTTCTGCCTGACGACGATTCCGTGACGGGAATTAATGTCACGGACTCCTTCTTATCGACCACCTCTGCCGCCAGAAATTCCCCTTCTCTATTTAACGTAATTTCAACCTGTGCATTGGCGTTCATATGGGCGACCGGCGTAAGCGGGACCTCGTCCTGCTGACTTTTGCCGATATTCCTTTCATATGTTTTATATAGCTGGCTCATCCATGACATCCATTCCCCCTCCTTCCTCGCTGATTACGGAAAAGTTCCCCGACGCCTCGTCGAACTTCTTCATGTCCATTTTCCTCACGGGCCTGTGGATACATTCCCACGGCGGCAGGAATGCAATCACGCCATTCTTCATCACTGTCTGCCACAGCCTTACCGTCATCTTTCCTTTTGTTTCTTCCGAGTACGCCTCGTCCGCATAGGTAATCCCATGGTACATCATTCCAAAACTCAGCTCTGCAAGCTCGTCATAGAAACCTTTCCCTTCTCCAAAATTACAAGGCTCTACATATCCCTGACATTCCCTTGTCCCAAGAAAAATATCCCTCCTGCCGCCCCGCTCGATCATTCTACGGGCAATATTATGGTGCTTATTCTCATTCCGGTCTTTTGCAAGCTCCGGACGGTTCTCATTCCAGATAAAATGCGCCCTCACCTGATACCGGCAGTCTTTCAGGTATGTATAATAAGAAAGGTCATTCTTATCATTATAATATTTAATCGGACGCACTCCTTTCGTCTCCGTCTGAATCTGGTTCATGATCCGTACCTCATCAATGATCCAGATAATCGTCGGTTTCCAGTACACGCTTTGCAGGATTCCCTTCAACGCTTCATACGTGGGCACCTGGTAGGAGAACTTCTCTCCACCTACGCGCGTGACCGGGTCTGCGAATAACCCATACTCTCCCTTCACTTCAAATTCTACCGAGTTCCTGTGCTTCATTCCTTCCTCCTTGCTTTCTCTTCTTTCTAATGAATATCAATTTCTGTAAATTACAACTACAGTATAAAATTAACAGCCGCCTGCTCTTCTGTAACTGTCAGCCCAAAGCAATCATCATACGCTTTCCGGTCTAATACCCATGCCCTTCCATCCAGAACTGCCGAAAGCAATCCTGCCTGATAGAGCTTCTCCTTCTGCCATTCGTATATACTAATGGTGTATTTCTTCGCCTGTCCCATGATTTCCCTGAATTTTCCGAAATCAAACCAGCTATCCTGCATCGAATACAACTGCTCTGCTATTTTTGCGCCATTTCCATAAGGAACCAGAATATCCGTTGTATCCTGGTCAAATACCCGGAAATTTCTTCCGATACTTTTAAATGGCTGCTTCAAAATATATGCTGCATTTTTACTTTTATTGACACCTTGCTCTGCATCATCGTTCTTATTCGACAACAAATCCGCTAGATATACCGTCCTGCTGCAATCCTGAATCGGATAGCGTATCTCTTGTTCCGTTTCCTTGAACAGATACCGGTAAAACCTCCGCATTGACTGTTCCTCCAAAAGACCGCTTTCCCAGCTTGCTTCAGTATTCAGCTCTTTTCTTGTTTCCAGCTCTTTTCTCGTGCTGTCCTGCGCCTTTTTGATTTCCTTTAGCATGCTCAGGTTTTCATTTTTCAATTTAATTAGGTATACTTTGCCCAACTGTCCATATTCATTACTTCGGTTGCATCTTCCTGCCGCCTGTGCAAGGTTGTCAAGACCCGCCATCACCCGCACGACACTTGCAAAGGATAGATCCACCCCAGCTTCAATCAACTGCGTAGATACACAGACTACCTTACGTATGCCATAGCTTTTCTGGACGCCTTCTACTCTGCCCTCAACGTCTCCGACTGCATTCTCATCTCCATTCTCCGCGGCATGCTGCACCCTTCTCAGGCTCTTTTTCAGACTTTCCATCACCTTCCATCTATGTTCCTGGCACATCGCCGTTGACAGGTGATAGATGTCCCACCCCAGCTCTTCTGCCTGTCCTTTCAGCTCCTCGAATAACCGCCTCGCTTCCGACTTCGTATTGCACACGGCCAATAAAGAATCCGATTGCAGCATCAGCTCATTGCAGAACCCGGCGCACTCTTCCCATTCCATTCCATATTTATCTGTATAGTCTATCACATCCGCCCGCTTAAATACCTGCATCTGTTCCCTGCAAAGCCTTACCAGATCCGGCTCCTTTGCCAGATGAAGGGGCCATTTCAGCTCTTCAAAACAAGGCTGGGTCGCCGATGAAAGCACAATAGTCGCATTACAGAACTGTCCAAGGAAATTCATTGCCATATTGAACATGACCGTCGCCTTCTTAGGAAGCGACTGTACCTCATCAATCACAATCACGCTGTCACATAAAGCCTGCATCCTTCCTACCGCAGATGTCTGATGAGAAAACAGAATGTCCAATAACTGAACCAGTGTAGACACCACAATCGGATAGTTCCAGCTATCGGTCAGATATTCGTAATGATCCAATTCTTCTCCACTCATCTCCTGTTCTCTGACCACGTTAGAATGATGCTCCAATACTTCACTCTCGTCAGGCACAAACTCTTTTATTACCCTCACATTCTGATCCAGAACGCTCAAAAGAGGGATGATAAATATGATTCTTTTCTTGTTATATTTTTCTGCATGCGCCAAAGCATACCGCAATGTACAAAGTGTCTTTCCGCCTCCGGTCGGTACGTTCAGGCGATAAATGCCCGGTTCCCTTCCCGATGCTTCCAAGCATTGGATAGAAATCGCATTCCTAACGCGGTTTATGGGAGAATCCACTCCCAACTGTCCTATCTTCATTTCAAAGTATTCTCTTTGTCTTTTCCAGTCCGCCCTATTATCCTCATTCCCTTTGCCTCCCATAAATTCACTGGTATCCCTTCGGTCTCCATAAATAACTGCCGACAAGATAAGCCTGGCCAACATACTTATCTGAAAAAAGACCCCCTTACTGTCTTTCGGATACATGTCCTTCGCCTTCTGGAAAAATATTTCTATCTCCTGCGCCGACTTTTGAAAAATCCTATCCAACACATCTTCTTCCATCACATATGTAAAATAATTATGCATCGCTTCTTGATAAAATATTTCTTTCCGGTTTTTTTGAAGGCGATGGAGGAAACCATTTTCCCCATTCAAGTCCACACAGTCAAACATTCCATGGTGGGAGCCAACGGCATAACCCACAATCTCGCATGCCATTTTCTCCCATATTGCCGACGTGCCTGTATGGTAGCTCTCCAAAAGCCATACCACGCCGGCAAAGGTATGGTTCACAGAACCTCTGTCTACTTTTTCCCCCTGATACGCCTTTTCTATATAATCAACAAACTCCGTCTTGGCTTTTCCCGCATCATGCAGAATTCCCGCCAGAAAGGCGGTATGGCATAAGCCGGCGCTTCCTATGTTAAGAGCCGCATACTTCCCCGCATTCAGGCAATGCTCTCTCAAGCTCTGTTCCACCCTTCCATTGCCGGCATCCGTTATGTGGGCAATCAACTTCATCAAAATCCTATCCTCCTCCGATTCATTCCTTACGATCTTATACGCATCTTACACTATACCTATTATGCCATAATTTCCCATTTTCCTCAACCACGACTATTCTAAAAGTTCCTCGTCGTCTTACATTTTTATTATAATAATAATATTTTTGTGAAGTATTGTAGGATATGTCAAGTATTTTTTGGCTATTGACTGAATTTTATATTGAATTTTATGAGACATCGTGAGATAATAAAATTGTTAAGAAACATGCAAATTTAGCTACAGATCGAAACGGAGTAATACTATGGGATTTAACAGCCTTCAGCAATACGTTACTATTGTTGAATTTCTTGGAAAGACTCTCGGCCCGGATTATGAGATTGTTCTGCAGGATCTGAACCCGGAGCATCAAGCTATTGTCGCAATCGTCAACGGTCACATCAGCGGACGCCGGGTCGGCGGTCCTCTGACCGATGCCTCACTTCAAATGCTTTCGTCCAGGGCTTATGAGTCGAATGATTTTTTATGTAACTACAGGGGCATTGCCGGAAATGGACGTGTCCTCCGCTCTTCTACACTGTTCATCAAGAACGAGGAAGGCAATCCGATTGGGTTTCTTTGCATTAATTTTGATGACAGCAGATTTGCGGAATTGAACAACAAACTGCTTAATACAATACATCCTGAATTTTTCCTTGAACAGCACGGTCCGGTGGAGCATTTTGACAGCCAGGAACCTCCTAAGAACACCTTTTCTTCTTCGGATTCCACCACGGAAAGTTTTTCGATGGATATCTCTTCGCTGATGCAGAAGATGTTCGACGATGCTACCATGTCGCTTACTACACCAATCGACCGGCTGAACCAGTATGAACGCAAAGAGATTATTGAGCGACTGCAGGAACAAGGATTGTTCCAGCTCAAAGGAGCGATTTCCTTCGTTGCGAAGAAGTTTTCCTGCTCTACCGCGACGATTTACCGGTATCTGAGCGAAATCAGCGATTAGACGGCAGTAATAATAACCACCAGCCTGGCATTTCCGGACTGATGGTTATTGTATATCTATGAAACGACAGCCTTCCCGCCCCCTAAGGGACATGCATCAAGGGATACCCTTTGGGTACACTAAGCCAGAATCTTCTCTAATGCCCCAAATAGCGCCTCAACATCAATCGGCTTCGCAATATGTCCGTTCATCCCGCTTTTCAGAGCTTCCTGCCGATCCTCCTCGAATGCATTGGCAGTCATGGCAATAATCGGTATCTCAGCCAGTTCCCGGTTCTTTAGTCTTCGGATAGCTCTTGCCGCCTCATAGCCGTTCATATTCGGCATCTGGATATCCATCAGGATCAACTGATAATACCCTGCCTCCGACTTCTCGAGCATATCCAGCGCTTTCTGCCCGTCTTCGGCAATCTCCACCGTAAATCCTGCTTCCTCCAAGATTACCTCCGCGATTTCCTGATTCAGCTCGTTATCCTCCGCCAGCAAAATTCGCCCGGTAAGGCATCCGATCTGCGCCTGTGCATCTCTATCTCCAAACTCTTCCTTCGCATGGACAAGCGAGTACAGGCACCGCCTCAGCTCTGACAAGAACATCGGCTTGCCGCAGAACGCCGTGACTCCCGCATCCCTTGCCTCTTCCTCAATCTCCGCCCAGTCATAGGCAGTCATCAGGATAATCGACACATGCTCGCCCATTTCCTTGCGTATCCGCCGCGCCACCTCGACGCCATTCATATCCGGCAGCATCCAGTCAATAATGTATACACTGTAAACGTCATTGCGCATGACTGCCTGATGGGTACGAAGAACCGCCTCTTTCCCTGACAGCGTCCACTCGGCGCGCATCCCAATCTGTTCCAGCATGTAGGACACACTGTCGCAACTGTCAAAATCATCGTCCACGACCAAAGCCCTAAGCCCCTTCAGTTCCGGGATATCCTGCGGCTCTTTTTCTTTAGAAGGAAGACGGAACGTAAACCCTACCGTGACCTCCGTCCCCACATTCAGCTCGCTCTTTATGGAAATAGAGCCGTTCATCATATCCACAATATTCTTCGTAATCGCCATACCAAGCCCAGTTCCCTGAATGCCGCTAATCGTCGAATTGCGTTCCCGCTCAAACGGTTCAAAGATATGCTCCACAAAATCCTGGCTCATGCCGATACCGTTATCCTTGATATTGAACTCATAGTTTGCACTGCCATTAGGCGCCCCCGGCCTCTCCGTAATCCGCAGGCTGATAATGCCGCCTGCGATTGAATATTTCACCGCATTGCTCATCAGGTTCAAAAGTACTTGATTCAGGCGCAGCTTATCGCAAAAAATCTCCTCGTCAAACACATCCACCGTATCTATGTACAGCTCCAACTGCTTTTTGTGGATATCCGCCTGTAAGATATTGCGCAGACCATGTAATATCTCCGGCAGGCTGCATTTCTTCTCATCCAGACGAATCTTCCCGCTCTCAATCCTGCTCATATCCAGCACGTCGTTAATCAGGCTCAGTAAGTGGTTCCCCGACGTCATGATTTTCTGCAGGTATTCCTCCACCCGCTCCCTGTTGTCAATATGGGTGATTGCCAGCGCCGTAAAACCGACGATTGCATTCATCGGCGTACGGATATCATGGGACATATTGGACAAGAAAGTGCTCTTCGCTTTGCTGGCACGGTTCGCCTGCATCAACGCATCCTCCAGCAGATTCTTCTTCTCCATCGCCTCCCGGATCTCGCCGTCCACATTGCGGAAGCCCATGACGATTCCCTTGCTCTCGTTCCACTCCCCGGTACGCACCACCTTCATCTGGAAATACTTTGTATTCCCCTCCCAGGAGACACGGTGGTTGACGAAATGCTTTCCCTTTTCAGCCAGCTTGTTCATCAAGTTCTCTCTCGAAGATTCCTGCCGGAGCATATCACGGTCTTCCTCGTAAACAAAGGCTTGTATATACTGCTCCATGCTCTTTTCCAGAGAAATTTCTCCACGAAAAACAGAACCAAACATCTCCGTCTGATCCTTAGAACCTTGAAGCGGAATCCCTTTCCCTGTACTGAGGTCAAAATAGCACACCCTGTTATAGTCAATGCTCAAAGCCTGGACTAGCTCCTGATTGTGCTGGTCTTTTCTCTTCTCTTCTAACTTCTGTGTCGTGCAGTCTAAAAGGAAACGCTGGTAGAACGCTTCTCCATTCTCCTTCAGAAGCTTGATATTCCCCATCACATGAAGAAGCTTTCCGTCCTTATGCTTAACGCGGTATTCCACGCTGGCGCTGTCCCCTTCCTTTTGCAGGGACTTGATACTATCCCTAAGTTTCGGTTTATCCTCATCCAACACGGAATCCGCCACCATACAAAATCCTGCTTCCATCATCTCTTCCTGAGATTCATACCCCAGAATATTGAGCGCCGCCCGGTTGATGCTGACGATACGGGTTCCATCCACAGTATGGCATAAAATTCCGCAATCCATGGTCGTAAACACTGTCTCCAACGTCCGGTTCTTCTCCATGATTTCCTGCTCATACGCGCGCTCCTGAGTCACATCAATCGCAACGCCAACCGTCCCCATCACGCGTCCGTCCAAATCATATAACGGAGACTTATATGTAGTCAGAAGCCTCATACCGTCCCCGGTCTTGATGGTCTCCTCGGAAATACAGGTCTTCTGGCTGTTCATGACTTCCCGCTCAGATTCGATACATGCCGGGTCATCCGCTTCTACATCCCAGATATATGCGTGTCCCCGCCCCTCCACCTGTTCCTTTGTCTTGTTGACTGTCCTGCAAAAGCTGTCGTTCACTTTCTCATGTATTCCGTCCTTATCTTTGTACCAGACAAGGTTCGGGACATTGTTGATTGTTGCCTCGAAAAACTGGCTGGTCTGCCAGTAGTCCTTCTCCATCTTATATGTCTGCTGCCACTTCTGAAAACGAAACCTTGCCTCTGCATCCGTCATGGGCATGACCCATATATCGCGGACTGCTTCCAGATACTCCTCAAGCTCCGGTATCTGACTCTTGTCTGCAAGCACAATCAGATCCGTTTCCGTCTTCTTAGCTTCAAGCAATGTCGGTAATCTCTTTTGAACCTCCCTTCCCATAAGGTTCAAAAGAATTACATCCGCGCCGCAAGCCTGTTCTGTTTCCAGTTCCACACTCTCGAAAAACTCATGTGCAAAGTGCTCAAACGGAAGTATTTCCTTGATACTCTCAAAGACGCTGCATGGACAACCTGTTAAATAAAATCGTAAATGGCAATGATACATTGTCCGTTCTCCCCTCTATATTCTGCAAATATTTTTCTGATGACTGCGACCTTCCGTGTCGGCACACGAAACTAATAGCTACGCATTATATACTACTTATTTTATCAACTGTCAAATTCCATGTCAATATGCTTTGTCGGCGGAAATCAACTATGGAAGGATGCCGTTACTGCTCACTCCTGAGCCGTGCAGGATGCTGCCCCGCCCCTACATAGCCCCATAAGATTGTATTCTTAGTTATGTGTGATATAATATACCTTAATGGACGAAGTCCACCCGCCCCGTCAGGGGCATGCATCACGGGATGCCCTTTGGGTATACCTAACTGGGCCTGACAACCTGAGACGCCAGAATAAAACAATGATTTCAAGGAAAGGATGAGGAATGCACTATGAAAGAATCAACCAGAAAGATTGCAGAAAGATTTGAATGTAAATACACCGTTTTTGAAAAGGGTTCCGACCCAGAACTTCTGGAACAGGCTTACCGCACGGCATTTGACGCAGGCAAAAAAGGCGGATTCTTCCCGGCTATCCTCCTGTTGGAAGACCACGTAATCGAATGGCTTGATTACGCCGCAAAGGAGATATGCAGCAGAGACGAACTCATTGCAGGATGCGGAGATGACGGAAAGGATATCCTGGAAGAACGGTTCAAGGGTTATATGGATGATTATGAAATCGACGATGTGGACGATTTCATTGGAAACGAGACAGATGGGGAAATCGTGAACCATTTTTGCAGCTACATCTCATTCCGTGCCAACAAACTGGAAGAAGATGTACTGCTCCTTGAGATTCCGGTGAAAAACCCGTGGGAAATCATCGCCTACCTGCCCATGGGCGGCTGGAATGACTGCCCCGCACCGGAAGAAATGATATCTGTCTGCAAATACTGGTATGAAAAATATCAGGCAGTTCCCGCAGCGTTTACCAGTGACGTGATGGAATTCTATGCACCTGCGAAACTGAACGGGGTTGACAGCCTTGAAGCCGCCAGGGAACACTATGCTTTCTGCACGGACAGAGTCGAGCAGGGAACCCAGACTTACAAAATTTCGGAGCTTGCGGCAGGGCTTGAGGAATCGGACGTGTGGTATTTCTGGTGGGATTAGCTTCTTGACAAAACTTTTAAAAAACCTTTTTGACTCTGAGAAACTCTTCAATCCCCTCCCTCAATCCATCCGGCAATTCCATCCGCAAAAGCTCATGGAACAGAACCGGAGGCGGGCAATGGTTCTTTTCGATATACCGGCATGCCAGCAGCGGGCGCAGGGCATAAAGATATTTCTTATATTTTACCTGCGCTCCCTGCAAATGGGCATAAAAGGTATTGGCAGCCGTTCCGCGGTAATGATGGACAGCCGCCTTCTTTTCATCCAGACGCAGATAATCCTCGCGTTTTCTCTGGTAAATGAACCGTACGTCATAATCACTGTCCGGTGATGCGAACCCCCATGCCCTGCTTCCGGATTCTACGGCAAGGAGGATCTTCACATCCTCTGCTTGTTCGATTTCGTCTAACTTCCTGTGAATCTCTTCTAATATCTCTCTCATTGAATCACCTGTCATGCTATAACTGGTTTCCACTTCTTATAACTGGGTACTCTATGCTCTTCCTATTCACATACTCCACAAACGCCCCCACCTGCTCCATGTGAGGCTCATCCGGCAGCGTACAGTTTGCCGCCGCCATTTCCAGGCGCTTCTCATAGTCCGATACAATTTCATAGAAATCCGCCCCAGCAATTCACAGGTATTCGGATTACATTCCAGCAACAGGCGGATGATTTTGTTGAAAGAATAAATCACCGTATCCGTTTGCCTGTCCTCATACTGCTCGAACCGTGTCAATCCTAGCAAATCAGAGGGCATGGAGAGGGTGACGCCGCGGAAATCAACGTCGCTGTTCTCATTGCATGTACCATAGGCATGGCTGCCGCCAAGCCCAAGAAGAATCATGCGGCTGCCAAGGCGTTCATTTGTTCTGAGGAAGTCATATTCTTTTGTGAGCATCAACGCTTTGAAATCCATAGGAATCCCCCTTCATGATTATAACGGCACAACTGTATGCGGTTTTTGCTCCTGTTGAACCTGTCTCCACACGAGCCTTACAGATGAAAAACATGCCCAGATTGCCAGACCATATCCAAATATCAAATCCTTTATCACGCCTCCTACAATCTCAGGCTCTTCTAAAAGCGCCGGCACCAGCGAAAAGGAATCAAGCAGAGAAAGATAGTACTCCTTCCCCAGCTCTTTATATATCGAAAATCCTAACGAGATATACTCTGCCCCCAGAATCATCAGGCAGGAAAGGACAATACAAATGACGATTCCCTTTCTCGAAAGCTTTTTCCCAAGCATCTCATAGCCCTTCATCCCGCAAAATACAATTGCATATCCGGCAATTCCGGCAATGAAGCCAACCATGCCAATCGCTACCCACAAAGCAGTTCCCAGCAATGCGCCTCCAACCGCACCGATGAATCCCAGAAAAACATTCTCCTTCCGTATGCCTTGTCCGTTCGCCCCGCTCATCTCTTGTGTAAAGCAATTCTCGCAAAGCAAGGCAGGCATTCCATCCACAGCCGCGGCCCGTAGGGGAAGTACATTCTTACATCGTGAGCAACAGTTAGGTATTCCACACTCCATACATTTTGAAGTGATTTCCGAGGCAATGATGGTCAGATTCTCCTTATCTTCCTGCTCCATGGAATCTATCTGTATCGTGACTGTATTCCTTCCGTTATACCCCGCATACCGGACAAAGGGATGCCTCTGATCCAATACTTTAAGGAATTCTAAAAAGTTCTCTTTTTTGCCGCTCCTCTCTATATCTCCGTGAAGCTGTATCCGGAACTGGTTCTCCGCCATAATCGGCACAATCAAAAGCGCGATTCCATTCACGGCTCCATGCATCACATTGTGGACTTTCTCGTACACAAAACCTTCTGGCATGATATTTTCAATCTGTACATTCATTGTCTTTTCCTCCCGTGATATTTATTCTGTTTTTAGTTTTTACTCCTTTATGGTACAAATCTAATGATTATATGCCGAAAAAGCAATATCATATGCAATGATATAGTATACCCCTGCTAAATATTTTCCAATAACCCTATAATCATTAGCTACTCTTATTACATCCAATTTTGAATCTGGGCTTACTATATTCGTATGTTTCAATGATGCTTGCATACTCTTTGTAAATTGTTTAAACGGCAACGTTTCGTATCCGGTTTTCTTCTTTTCTGTTCCGAAATTTCTCCATGTTTTTCCAGTCATATTCTTCATCTTACTTCTAAACTGCTCATAAAACCTCAGTCTTTCATTCTTGTCCCGTATACCGTCAGGACTATAACTGTTATTAGATATCTCATGCTCAAAGCTGATGGCTATATGTTTCTCTTCGTTCGCACGTCTTAACCGCTCTTCTACTTGTTTATCAATGAAATCTTTCTGGTCATCCTTAATTCTTGACATAGTTCTCCTTAAAATATTCCATAATCGACTGTCTCGAAATTTCTGAATTGAACCTCCTGCCTCCCTGAGTTGCATTAAGCCACGGACTTTCTGCATGAGTCTTATTCCGCAGCCCGGAAGCTGAATATTTTCCAAAAACGGCATAGACATCCTCAAGCAACTCTTTATCTTCCTCACTGATTTTAGATAAACTTCTTACCATATCCTCCTCATCTGTCTGCAAATCATACGCATTGCCAAAACTTCTCCACACTTCTTCTACTACCGGGCCATGCTCCCATGCCAATATCTTTTCATCAAATAGCGACCCCCTATCCAATGCGAGCGAGCAACCCTCTGCATAATATAGCAGCTTCAAAAGTTTCAAAAGTGTCATCTTTTCATCTTCTCCATTATTGACATCCTCACAATTCCTGTCAATAAACCATCTTGCAATATCGATTGCCTTATACTTTTTCATGACGTACTCCTTCTTAAATAATATTACCGCCACTTATGTCTAAAAAAATTATATCACGTACTCTATTCACATGTCAACCAAAACAGAACAAATGTTTGTTTTCTTAATTAATTTTTCTTCCGCTTTTCTGACTCCTTTTTCAGATAAAAAGAGTTATATTAATTGTAAGACGTTTTACACCATTACACCAGGGAGGAGATTAGCTTTGGAGGACAAGGAGCTGATTCGGCGGATTCATAACGGACAAACAGAATATTTGAACGAGATTGCCGGCAAATACTATGACGACATCTATTATTTCTGCTGCTACCAGACCGGCAGCCGGGAAGATGCCTACGACCTTGCACAGGATACCTTCCTGCGTTTTATAAAATATGTAGACCATTATCAATACCGCAACCTAAAAGGCTATCTCCTGACCATCGCCATGAACCTGTGCCGTGAATACCTGCGGGCAGATACACGGCCGCTTAGGAAACCAGAATCACTGGAATGCATAGAAACTCTGCAATCCGCAAATCCCCCCAGCAATCCGCATACTTCGGAAAACACGCTGCTCCTGTCTGACGCCCTTAGAAAAATCCCGGAACCCCAGCGGGAAGCCGTGCTCCTCCATCACTTTTATGGATATAAGAACCGAGAAATAGCCCGGATGACCGGGGTCTCTTGCGATGCAGTAAAATCCCGCATCCGTCAGGGACTTTCCCGGCTGAAAGAACTGCTTCATCAAAGTGATTTTACTTAAAATGAACCTAGAAAGGAGAATTCATTGAAGTGATAATACACAAAAACAATACTGAACCAGAGAGAATTAAAAAAACGGTTACAGAATGGAAATTCCCGCTGGACGAAACGAAAAAGGCTCAAAAGTTGGCCGCAATCCGGCTGGAAGCCGCCCGGAAGCAGATTCGGCATTATCCCACATTCTGGGAACAGCTATGGAACCAGCTCCGTTTCCGTTCATGGAAACATTGGCTTCTCCAAGGGCTTCTCCTGCTGACGGCCATGTTTCTGGTAATGATCTTACGCAGACGGCAGGCAGACGGCACGGAAACCCTCGCCGCATGCTCCGTATTTCTGGTATTTGCAGGAAACATCTGCCTTGGCCATGTAGCGAACCTGTTCTCCTGGCATATGGCAGAGCTGGAACAGACCCTTTACCTGAGCTTAAAACAGATGGTATGTATCCGGATGCTGGAAGCTGGGATTGCCGATTTCGCCATTTTGTCCTTATTTTTAATCCTTACAGGAGATGGAAATCCTGGGGAGGTCCTAGCCTCCTTGACCTATATGCTGGTTCCCTTCCTGTGGTCGGACACCCTGTACCTGCACATGCTGGTACGCCTTAGAAATACTTCTTCCGGTTTCCGCTCGTTTGCCCTTGGCTTACTGTGCGGTATCCTTGCGCTCTTTCCCCTGTTATGGGATTCTGCGTATCAGCCGGGATACTTTATCATCTGGCAGATATTGGCTGCCGCCGGACTGCTCATGTGCATAGCACAAATCTGCCGTCTGCTTGGCAGCATTGAAAATGGCGACAATATCTGCCTGAATTAAACCATCCACAATTAAACCATTCACGCCAAAAACGGCAAAACATTTTTACAGAAAGAGAGGTAACTATGCCTGAACTGACATTAGACCGTATCACCAAACATTTCAAAAATAAAATCGCCGTAGACAACGTATCCCTGACCTTACGCGAAGGCGTATACGGTTTTCTGGGCGCAAACGGCGCCGGCAAGACCACGCTGCTGCGCATGGTATGCGGCGTTCTGAAACCGACGGCTGGAGAAATCCGCTGCAACGATATGGAAATCGGCAGGCTTGACGGCGATTACCGCTATCTTCTTGGCTATCTGCCTCAAGATTTCGGATACTACCCTGACTTCACGGCGAAACGCTATCTGGAATATCTTGCGGCATGTAAGGCAGTCCCCAAGGACCTTGCCAAAGAAAAAGTCCGGGAAATGTTAAGCCTTACCGGCCTTGCCGGCGACCAACACAGCAAAATCCGTACCTTTTCCGGTGGAATGCTAAGGAGGCTCGGAATTGCACAGGCGCTCTTAAACGACCCGGAAATCCTGATTCTCGACGAACCCACAGCCGGGCTTGACCCCAAGGAGCGCATCCGTTTCCGCAATATCATCAGTTCCCTGTCCAAGGGACGTATTATCATCCTGTCTACCCATATCGTCTCTGACGTAGAATTCATCGCAGACCAAATCCTGCTCATGAAACAGGGGCGTATCATCCAACAGGGAACCGTCGCAGAAATCACCGAAAGCGCAGCAGGGAAGGTGTGGGAATATCTGGCAACCCCCGAGGAAGCAATCCGGCTCAATGAGATTTTTGCCGTCAGCAACCTGAAAAACGAAGGGGAAACGGTACGCCTGCGTCTTGTATCGGATACATGTCCCTGCGAAGGCGCGGTTTTGGTATCCCCCAGCCTAGAAGACGTATATCTATACCTTATCGGACGTTAGTCCGACCGCCCCCTTAGGGGCTTGCTTCACGGGATACCCGGATGGGTATATCATTTTGAGGAGGTGTCTAAACATGTGGACAATCTGGAAAGAAGAACTTTATAAGATTAAATCCCGGAAAATCATCTGGCTTGGCGTATTCCTGCTGCTGGCTTTTGCGACCATACGCCTGTACAACGAATGCTGCCACTATACAACAACCATAGACGAAACCGTTTACCGCGGACAGGAGGCAATCCGTCAAGATAAGGCATTGGCAAGCCGCTATTTGGGGCTTCTGACCGAAGATACCATTGCCCAAATCTACAAAGACTACGGCTTCTTCTATTATGATGCGAATGGAAATGCAATCGGGAACTACTTGAACCGTTTTGTAACGGAAGAATTTACCAACTTCCTGCAGACAGACGGGAATAACCCGGATGAAATCCATTTTCGTGAAGGGGCAGAATGGGAGCATAACTGTGCATACCTTCTGGAAAACGAAGTACGGTTCGACTATGTATACGGATGGAATGACTTTGCTGAAATGTATGTCTTAATCATACTTGCGCTGTTCGTCGTATTAATCTTAGGCCTGTCCCCGGTCTTTGCCGAGGAGTACCAGCTAAAAACGGCGGACATCCTGCGTACCACACGCCGCGGAAGGGCAAGCGGAATCTGGATGAAAATCCTTGCATCCGCCTGCTTCGCAGTCGCCCTGACTTTAGGAGCCTGCGCCTATCTGTGGGGAATCTACCTTGCCGTATACGGAGTACAAGGACTGGATGCTTCCTCCATTCTCCTGAATTTTGCCACGCCTTTTGGCTACTGCCCGGAAAGCGTCCTTGGCTTTTTCCTATATATCACATGCCTCGGCATCATTGGAGCCCTGCTCCTCACCGGCATGGTGGCAGGAATCTCGGCGGCGTGCCATAGCCCTTTCCTTGCGCTGATACTTGCCCTTTCCGGCTATCTGTTCCCCGTTGTCTGGATTAAGATTCTTGGAAGGATGCTTCCCTTAGACATGGCGCTGTCAAGAATCATAAGCCATTTTATGACTTCCATGCCGATCTACCTTCCAATGAGCACAGGATTCGGATTCTCCGCAAACCAGATGGCGCTTCATCTGTGTATTGCGCTCGCAGTCGGCGCCGGAGGGATGTTCACCGGATATTACCGGTTCCGGCGCCATTAGATGTCCTACCACTTCTCCCTTCCGGCTTTGAAACTATAAACAGGGAGAAGCCGCCCCCTGACCTCTACGGTATCCTCAATTAAGCCTTCTATCTCTCCAAGGCTTCGATAGGCAAACGGCGCCTCGTCCAGCGTGTCTTTTCCGATACAAGTGCTGTAGATTCCCTTCATCTGCGCCTTGAACTGCGGGACGGTAAATCTCTTTGCCACCTCTTCCCGCTTCATCTTCCGTCCGGCGCCGTGGGGAGCGGAATCATTCCAATCCCCATTCCCCTTTCCAACTCCAAGCAAGATACCGTCCCGTGCGTTGACGGGAATTGCCACCGGCTCGTCTTTCTTCGCCGAGACTGCCCCTTTGCGCAGGATGGCCTCATCCCCGGAATCATCGATATAATTATGGACGGAGGAAAACTGCTCCTGAACCTTCCATTTCATGCCTTTCGCCAATTCATCCAGAATTGCCTCCCGGTTAAGCATAGCATATTCCTGCACGATACGGACGTCATGAAGATACTCCTCCATCAACCTGCCTTCCAGATAGGTCAGCTCGTAGGGAACGGAAACGCCTTCTTTTTTCAATGCCTTCTGACCTTTCGTCAGATAGTATTCCGTCACCTCTTTTCCAAGCCTGCGGCTGCCGGAATGGATTGCCGCCCAGAGATATCCTTCTTTATCCTGGTCAATTTCGATAAAATGATTCCCACCGCCAAGAGTTCCAAGACTCAATCCCAGCTTCTCGACATTGATATGCTCAATACAATGCAGCCCCATGAAATCAAAATCCGTAATAAACCGATGTGGTTCCTGACGAATCTGGAACCCTGCCGGGACACATCTCCTGATGACCTTATCTAATTTCTGAAATTCTGCCTTTTTCTGTTTTAATCTCGCCAAAGTGACGCCGCATCCGATATCAATGCCCACGACATTTGGCAGTATCTTATCTCCTATACTCGAAGTAAACCCAATTGTCCCTACCTTTCCCGGGTGTACGTCTGGCATGATTCTGATTTTGCAGCCCGCAAACGCCGCATTGTCACAAAGCATCTGAATCTGTGCAGATGCATAATCTTCAATCTGTTCTGTGAATATTTTTGCTGAAGTATAGACTCCATCTACTATTTTCATATAATCCTTTCTCTGCTAATATGTCCGATTCCAAACGGTGCTTTCCTGCAAAATGAGTACAAAAAAGACACCCCCCAAAATAGGGCCAGAGATGACGGATTGCCTGAAACGGCTCTAAACCTTACGGCAGCCTTGGGTAAATGGACATGGATAAAACGACTGTTATCTCGTCCTGAAATGAAATTCGGACAACCCGCTCTCTTTGAAAACCGTTGTTAAGTTACTGAATACATAATCTGAATAACTCATAATTGTCCTCCTTTCATGCAATGAATCTGTGATTTCTAAATTACTATGTACAGTATAGAGGGATAGGGGCGGATTGTCAACCCTCAAAACGATATTGTGCTTGACGATTTATATTGTGAAAACTTAAACTTTCATTGTCCCCCACAAGTCCTTATGCTATAATAACAGATGTACTGATCACAAAGGTATTCTGATGATATTTCAGCATATGCTGCGTGAAAAGGCGCACAGATTCAGATAGGATTACTGGGTAGGGATTTCCTGCCCTTTTAAGGACTGTCCATACAGACCATCAGGACCTGACGCCTTACTTGCGTCAGGTCCTTTTATTTGCACAGGAGTGATTTATGCAGAAACAAATATTTCTCATTGACAAACTAAAAGAAGACCGCACTCTCACAAAGCATGAATGGGTACAGCTCATCACGGAACGTACTCCCGAAGCCGCCGAATACCTATTCGCCCTCGCCCGGGAAGAACGCCACATCCATTACGGGCATGACGTCTATATACGCGGACTGATTGAATTTACCAACTACTGCAAAAACGACTGCCTGTACTGTGGAATCCGCAAAAGCAATTCCCATGCCAACCGCTACCGGCTCTCGGAAGAGGACATCCTTGACTGCTGCCGTACCGGATATGGACTGGGTTTTCGCACCTTTGTACTTCAAGGCGGGGAGGACGCATTTTACACGGACGAAAGAATCGTCCGCCTGATAAGCAGTATCAAAGACCGATACCCAGACTGCGCCCTTACTCTGTCCATCGGCGAGAAATCCCGCGAAAGTTACAGGCAATATTTTGAAGCCGGCGCCGACCGCTACCTTTTACGCCATGAAACCAGCAACTCCATCCATTATTCCAGGCTTCACCCGCCTTCCCTCACCGCAAAAGCAAGGAAGGAATGTCTGTGGAACCTGAAAGAAATCGGCTATCAGGTGGGAACCGGATTCATGGTCGGTTCGCCTTACCAGACGGCAGAACACCTGGCGGAGGATATGCTGTTCATACGGGAACTAAATCCCCATATGGTCGGAATCGGTCCGTTCATCGTACACCGCGACACCCCATTTGCAGGCCAGACTTCCGGCACGCTAGAGCTAACCCTGTTCATGCTGGGACTTTTAAGGCTTATGCTCCCAAAGGCACTGCTTCCGGCGACCACAGCCCTTGGAACCATCGACCCCAACGGGCGGGAATTAGGCATCCTCTCCGGCGCAAACGTGGTGATGCCGAACCTGTCGCCGACTGGCGTCCGCAAAGACTACTCCCTGTACGACAACAAAATCTGCACCGGCGACGAAGCCGCAGAATGCAGAAGCTGCCTGGAAAGACGCATGGAAGCCATCGGCTACCGAATCGTCACCGCACGGGGCGATTCTCTGAACTGACAAAATACCCAAATGGCACACCGCAATTCATGCCCCTGACGGGGCAGGTGGACTTCGTCCATTAAGGTATCAATATAAATCATAATTAGGAGGAAAAAAACATGTATGACGTCCATTCCAAAAATCCCGAAGAATTTATCAACCATGAGGAGATTCTGAACACTCTCGCCTATGCCGACGAGAACAAGAACAATTCTGAACTCATCGAATCTCTGATTGAAAAAGCCGCGCTGCGCAAAGGACTGTCCCACCGGGAGGCATCCGTCCTTCTTGCCTGTGACGATGCGGAAATGAACCAGAAAATCTTCCGGCTGGCAGAACAGATCAAGAAAGACTTCTACGGCAACCGAATCGTCCTATTTGCGCCGCTGTACCTGTCCAACTACTGTATTAACGGCTGCACCTACTGTCCGTACCACATGAAGAACAAGCACATTGCCAGGAAGAAACTGACACAGGAAGAAATCCGCCGGGAAGTAATCGCCCTTCAGGACATGGGGCATAAACGGCTTGCCTTAGAAGCAGGCGAAGACCCGGTCCACAATACCATGGACTACTATCTGGACTGCATCAACACCATTTACAGCATTAAGCATAAAAACGGCGCCATCCGCCGGGTTAACATCAATATTGCGGCTACCACCGTAGACAATTACCGTCTGCTGAAAGAAGCCGGTATCGGCACCTATATCCTGTTCCAAGAGACATACCATAAAGAAAGTTATCTGGAACTCCACCCTACCGGCCCTAAGCACGACTATGACTATCACACTACGGCCATGGACCGGGCCATGGAGGGCGGGATTGACGACGTAGGCGTGGGGGTACTCTTCGGCCTTGATAAATACCGCTACGAATTTGCCGGGCTTTTGATGCATGCGGAACACTTAGAAGCCGCCTTCGGCGTCGGTCCGCACACCATCAGCGTGCCAAGGCTGCGCAATGCCGATGATATTGATGCGGATTCCTTTACAAACGGTATCGACGACGACACATTCGCGAAAATCGTTGCCTGCATCCGAATTGCTGTTCCTTACACAGGCATGATTATTTCCACCCGCGAAAGCCAGAAGACCCGCGAACGTGTGCTCCATCTGGGCATTTCCCAAATCAGCGGCGGCTCGAAGACCAGCGTGGGCGGTTACTGCGAGCCGGAGCCGGAAGACGCGAAATCCGAGCAGTTCGACGTCATCGACAACCGCACGCTGGACGAGGTGGTAAGGTGGCTGATGGAGATGGACTATCTTCCCAGCTTCTGCACGGCGTGCTACCGGGAAGGACGGACAGGCGACCGTTTCATGTCCCTGTGCAAAAGCGGACAGATTCAGAACTGCTGCCATCCCAATGCGCTGATGACCCTTGAGGAGTACCTGATGGACTATGCTTCCCCGGCGACTAAGGCAATCGGGGATAAGCTGATTGACAAAGAAGTCTTGAATGTGCCAAACGAGAAGGCACGGGCAGTCGTACTTGAGAACCTGAAACTGATACGTGAAAATAACCGGAGAGATTTCCGTTTCTAACATCCTGCCCCGGTCCACTCCAGACTATGGACGCGTCCGGGGCAAAAACGAACTATACAAAAGTACTTGAAAAGGAGAAACCACATCATGAGTTTAAACGCCACACCCTCCGGTGAACGTATACACATCGGCATTTTCGGGAAACGTAATGCGGGAAAATCAAGCATCATCAATGCATTGACAGGGCAGAGTCTTGCCATCGTTTCTGATATCAAGGGAACCACCACGGACCCTGTGCTAAAGGCAATGGAGCTTCTTCCCCTGGGTCCGGTGGTCGTCATTGATACCCCCGGGCTTGACGACGACGGCGAGCTTGGCAGCCTCAGAATCCAAAAGGCATACCAGATATTAAACAAGACGGATATCGCCGTCCTTGTTCTGGACGGTACAGTGGGCATGACGAAGGAGGACGATGCAATCCTGAAAAAGATAAAAGATAAATCCATTCCTTGCGTCATTGTTATGAATAAGTCCGACCTGCTCCAAAGCCCCCCGCCTAATCCACAATATACCGAGGGGATGCCATCCGGCACAGCAACTGCCGGCAGCGCCGCTGCCCCTCCCGTTATTTGGGTAAGCGCCGCTAAGCAGGCCAACATACGTGAATTAAGAGAGTTAATCGCCTCTCTTGCCCCCGGCGAGGAGAACAGGCAGCAGCTTGTCGCGGACCTGATTCATCCTTCCGACCTGGTCGTCTTAGTTGTCCCAATCGACAAAGCCGCGCCCAAAGGACGCCTGATTCTGCCGCAGCAGCAGACAATCCGGGATATTCTTGAAACAGGGGCGGTTTCCGTCGTCACAAGGAATACGGAGCTGAAAGAAACCCTTGCATCTCTAAGCCGGAAGCCCTCCCTTGTCATTACGGACAGCCAGGCATTTGAACAAACCGCCGCCGATGTGCCGGACGATATCCCTTTAACTTCATTTTCCATTTTGTTTGCAAGATATAAGGGAAACCTAAGGACCGTGGTAAATGGCGCAAAAGCCCTGGATACCTTGAATGACGGTGATACCGTGCTGATTTCCGAAGGATGCACCCACCACAGGCAATGCGGGGATATCGGTACGGAAAAACTGCCGGCATGGATGCAAAAGCACACGGGAAAAGAACTGAATTATGAATTCACCAGCGGAACCGAATTCCCTTCCGGCCTTGGGAAATACCGGTTGATTGTACACTGCGGCGGATGCACGTTGAATGAACGGGAGATGAAATACCGCCTGAAATGTGCCGAAGACGCCGGCGTGCCGATTACAAATTATGGGACAGTCATCGCCTATATGAAAGGAATTCTTGAAAGAAGCACCTCAATCTTCCAGTTGTGATACTTTACTTGATTTTATTACTGGAACGTAGTACAATATTTCATTATTAATCCATTTATCGGGAGGTAACACTGCGTGGAAAAAGGTATCACGACTGGAACAGGAAATGCGGCCGAACCGGCGGCTTTCGACTTAAACCCTTTAACAGGGCTGCATTATATGCGAAGCTTTATGCATGCGGCGAGGATTTATCTGGAAAATGTCCAGCCAGGCGCGTATGCCATGGCGGCAATTGATATTGAGCATTTCAGGATGATCAATACATTTTGCGGCAGAGATAAGGGGGACGAGCTTCTTATCTTTATTTCAAATTGCCTGAAACGTTATACGAAACAATACGGCGGTGTCGCCGGACATTTTAACGGGGATGACTTCTGCATCATCATTCCGTTCCAATTGGAGCTGTTCCGTGCCATTTGGGATGAAATCGCTGTCAGCATGGGGCAGCTCAACGGAATCGCCCATTCCCTTCCCGCTATCGGCATTTATACATTGGACGACCTTACGCTCCCGCCGGAGGTCATGTACGACCGCGCCACCATGGCGCTTTCCTATGCACTGGGAAGCCATATGAACCGGATTCGTATCTATGACCCCGTCATGGAGAATTCTCTGGAGAAGGAATGGCAGGTACTCTCTGATGTAAAGGTTGCGCTTGAGAATGACGAATTTACATTCTACGCACAGCCACAGTATGATATCACCACCAGGAAGATTGTCGGTGCGGAGGCGCTGGTGCGCTGGATTCATTACGGTAAGCTTATATCCCCCGGGATATTCGTTCCCGTACTGGAAAAGAACCAGTCTATCACGGCGCTTGACCAGGCTGTCTGGACGAAAGTAGCTGCTTGGCTGCAAGGCTGGATCAACAAAGGCTACCGCCCGGTTCCCATTTCCATTAACATATCAAGGCTGGATATCCTGACCATTGACGTACCTGCATTTCTGATAGAACTGACCGATACATATCAAGTACCCAGAAAATATCTCAAGTGCGAGATTACGGAAAGCGCTTACGCAGAAGACGGGCAGCAAGTCAACGATACGGTAAAGCGGCTGCAAAAAGCCGGGTTCCAGGTCATGATGGACGATTTCGGAAGCGGCTATTCTTCTTTGAATACACTCAAAAGCATGGATGTAGACGTCTTGAAAATTGACATGTGTTTTCTGGAGATGGGCATAGAGGAGGAACGCCGGGGTCTTGGCATTCTTGAGTCAGTGGTGAACATGGCCCGCCTCCTTGGAATCCCCATTGTCCTGGAAGGCGTGGAGAACCAGCATCATGAGGAGCTGATGCGGAATATGGGCTGCCGTTATGCCCAAGGGTACTATTATTATAAACCTCTTCCCATCAACCAGTTTGAAAATCTTCTGGCTGACGAACGGAATCTGGACTTTAACGGCCTGTGTGTCAAGCAGGTGGAAGCCCTCCACACAAGAGAGTTCATTGACGGCAACCTGTTTACGGATACCATGGTCAATAATATTCTGGGGGCGGCGGCATTTTACGATGTATACGAGAACCAGATTGAGATTACCCGTGTCAACGAACAGTATTTCAGGCTTGTAGGCGTGGGAACCAACGATACAGAGAATTATGACAAGAAACTCTGGGATCATGTCCGGGATGATGACAGGCCGGTGCTGTTCTCCCTATTTGAACAGGCATATGACAAACGCCCTGGCTGCGCCGAAGGTTATATTCATTTTATCCGGATGGACGGCAAGGTGCTGTGGATTTTCATGAAGGTATTTTTCCTGCGGGAAAAGAACGGCCATAAGATGTTCTACTGTTCCCTCGTGGACGTTACCTCTTTCCGGGAAAGGGAACTGCAGAAAAAGCCATATAAACCGGAAATCATGGAATTTACAGAACAGGAACAAGACAAGCTGGAACACTATTACGGCAATATTCCATGCGGATACGGGCTTGCCAAGATAATTTTAGATCCTTCCGGAGCGCCGGTTGACTATGAGATTATCTATATTAACCATGAGATGGCGAAGACCTGCGGCGGAGATGTCAAATTACTGCGGCACTTGATTTTGAAAGCCTTCCGGGATGACCAGAAAGAGCTGTTTACCAAAGCCTACCAATCGGCGTTTCGGGGAGAAACTTTAACCCATTACGCATACAGCTCCATTTCCAGCCACTACCTCCAGCTCACGCTCTACCAGCATGAGTATGGGTATGTCGCCTGCCTGATGCGGGATGTTACCCATATGCAGATCCATGAGGGTGCGCTGAACAGCATGGTGCTTGCTTACCGTGAGGTTTATTTCCTTCATCTTCGGGATAACTACTGCCGGATGATTTATCCGGACGCTAATGGCCTGATGGAACGAGGGAATTATGAAGCAGTCGTGAACCGGCATTTCGGGACAGGCAAGATTTTAAAATATGATGAGAAAAATATCCGTAAATTCCTTTCTCTGGATAATCTGCGATCCATCCTTGCGGTGCAGGACTCCACGGAATACCGTTACCGAAGGAGCGCGAAGGACTCTGGCATTGCAGACGAATGGTGCCTCACCAGCGTCACCATCAGCGAGCGTGAAAAAGGGATTCCCAAGACTGCCGTAATTACAATCCGGAGTATTGATAACATTATCAAAGACGAGGAGGAGAAACGCCATCTGCGTATGGCCCAGTCCCTTGCCAATATGTCGGACGGCTTCTTTATCTACCGGGCTGTGGACGATGAACGGATTCTGTATGCAAATCCGGCGATTATGACCATATTTGGATGTAATACGATGGATGAATTCATGGAACTGGTTAACGGGTCGTTTAAGGGGTTGGTCCATCCCGAAGACCTTGACCGGGTAGAATGGGAAATCCGGAATCAGATTCAACATTCCAACGAAAACATGGATTATGTACAGTACCGGATTATCCGGAAAGACGGTGAGATTCGCTGGCTGGACGACTGCGGGCATCTTGAGAACTCCGAATGGGGGGAAGAACATAGGTTGTTCTATGTATTTGTCAAGGATATTACGGAGCAGATTACGGAGATCCAGAAAGAAAAACTGTTGAATTCCAATCAATTTTACCAAAAAAAAGTGGACTGCTGCACTTAACGCAGCAGTCCTTTTTTATGCGCAGACCCGTGCGCCGCTTTTTATTTTAACTGCCCAAGGATAGAATTCCCAATCGTCCCCTCCGGCATAGCAAGCCCGAAGTTGTCTGCAATCGTCGCACCAACCACGGCAAATGTCTGCATGTCTTCTAATTTTCCAAATCCTTCCATAGACGGAGAATAAGCCAGGAACGGAACCCTCTCTCTCGTATGGTCTGTCCCCGTGTGGGTCGGGTCGTTTCCATGGTCAGCCGTAATCATCAATAAATCATCTTCTCCTAAAATTTCCAACAATTCCCCCAGTTTAACGTCAAAACGCTCCAATTCCTTTGCGTAACCTTCCACATCCCGCCGATGCCCCCATAGGGCGTCAAAATCAACAAGATTCACGTAACACAGCCCTTCAAACTCCCTCTTGGCAATCTCAATCGTCTGCTCCATTCCGTGGACGGAGCTTTTGGATTTGTTGGACTCCGTAAGCCCTTCCCCGTCGAAGATATCGAATATTTTTCCCACGGAAATGACGTCAAGCCCCGCATCCTCAAGCACGTTGAGCGCAGTCCTCCCGCAAGGCTTCAGCGCATAATCATGGCGGTTGCTGGTTCTCCTGAACTCGCCCCTTTTCTTCCCCACATACGGTCTTGCGATAACGCGCCCTACCTTCCATTCGTCCTTCATGGTAATCTCCCGGGCTATCTCACAGCAGCGGTATAGCTCCTCAAGCCCAAATGTCTCCTCATTTCCGCAGATCTGCAAGACTGAATCGGCAGATGTATACACGATCATATGCCCTGTGGCAATCTCTTCCTCCGCCAGCTCTTCCAGAATCTCCGTGCCGCTGGCGCTCTTATTGCCGATGATTACACGCCCCGTCCGTTCTGAAAGCTCATCAATCAGCTCTTTGGGAAAACCATTTTCCGTGAATGTCTGGAACGGCTCTGTGATATAGAGTCCCATCATCTCCCAGTGTCCGGTCATCGTGTCTTTTCCGGCGCTGGCTTCGCTAAGACAGGCAAAATATCCCATGGGACGTTCCACAGCCTCCACCTGTTTCAGCGGATGAAGGTTCGCCATTCCGAGTTTCTGCAGGTTCGGGATATGGAATTGCTCCATCCTCTGAGAAATATGCCCCAGGGTATCCGTCCCCGCATCCCCATAATCCGCCGCGTCCGGCAGCGCCCCCACGCCAAGGGAATCCACTACAATCGTAAATATCCGTTTGTATCGCTTCATTTTAACACCCCTCTCTTATCCTTTCGCATCAATGGCGGAAATACCGACTTTGCAATGGCTGTTTCTCCCGCATATCATGCCATATTCGTGACGATTTTCGTGACCAGTTCTTTGAAAGACTTTGCCACACGGTCTGCCGTTTCCTGCACTTCTTTGTGGTTCAGCTCCTGACGTGACAGTCCTGCCGCCAGATTGGTGATACAGGAAATCCCGCAGACCTCCAGTCCCATGTGGCGCGCCGCCATCGCCTCGCACGCCGTGCTCATGCCCACCGCATCTGCGCCCCAGCTCCTTGCAAGCCTGATTTCCGCAGGCGTCTCATAACTTGGACCGGTAAACTGGACATAGACGCCTTCTTTAAGATCTATCCCGCAATCTGCCGCGCACTCCCTGACCACGCCTTGAAGCCGGTTACTGTATACCTCGCTCATGTCCGGGAACCGGGGCCCCAGCTCATCCAGATTGGGTCCGATGAGGGGGCTGGGCACGCCGGTGGTGATGTGGTCCGTCAGCAGCATGAAGCACCCTGGCTGGAAGCCGGGATTGATGCCCCCCGCCGCGTTGGTGAGGACCAGCTTCTTTGCGCCCATGAGCCCCATGAGCCGGGTGGGCAGCACCACGTCCTGCATGGGATAGCCCTCGTAGTAGTGGACCCGCCCCTGCATGATGACCACGGGAACGCCCTGCACCCGTCCGAAGACGAACCGGCCCTTGTGCCCCGCCACCGTGGAGGTGGGGAAGCCCTCGATGGCCGTATACTCAAGGGTTTCCTCGATGTCAATCTCGTCGGCGTAGTCGCCCAGGCCGGAGCCGAGGATCAGGGCGATCTCCGGCTTAAAGCCGGTCCTGGCCCGAACGCTCTCCAGGCACGTCTGCAATTTCCTGTATACTTCGCTCATATATGCGTTTCCTTTCTATTTGAATGACATCCCGCTGGGGTCCAGATGGACCTTCTGGGAGAGAAAATCCCGCAGCGCCTCATACTGTGCCCGGCTGACGGTGATCTTGGTTCCCTCCTTGGAGATCAGCCCCTCGTCCAGGAACTTCTGGATGCCCCGGTTAACGCTCTTTACGCACAGCCCGCTCTCGTTGGCCAGCCGCTGACGGCTCTCCCGGAGCTGCAAAACCCCGCTCGCGCTATATTGCTCGTACCGTCCGATGAGCAGCAGGGCCAGCCGGTCGGCTCCCTCCAGGAACAGCAGTACCCGGTTGTGACGCGCCTCTGTGTTCAGGTACTCGCCTACCAGCTTGGCCTCATACCGAAGAGCCTGTATATCGGAACACATCCACTGCTCGAACTGTGCCCGGGGCAGCTTGACGATGGTGCAGTCTGTAACGGCCCGGAGGGTGGTCTTATAGGTGTCCAGCTCCATGATGAACTCCATGCCGCCGAAGGCGTACAGCTTGTCAAAGCGCATGTAGTCGTAGAGGGTTCCCAGCACCCGGTAGTCCGTGGCCTCGATAACGCCCTGCCCCACAAAGAAAATGGTGTCCGCAGGGTCGCCCTCCCGGATGAACACGTCGCCGCCCTTCAGCTCCACCACCTGAAACATTTCCATGAGCCATAGGGGGGCGCTGCGAAAGTAGGTCTCAAACTGTTCCTGCCGTCCCCGGTCGATGTCCTTGAGGAAGGGCAGCGCGTTGTACAGATACTTGTTCATCCGTCAGCCTCCTCTCCGTCCCCCGGCAAACGGGCTTTCAGATCAGCCGCTCCAGCAGGGAATGTCCGATGGTTCCCTCCGGCATGGATACGCCGAAGTTTTCCGCGATGGTGGCGCCGATAACCGCGAAGGAGTCCGCCTCCGGCAGGGGACCGCCCTCCGCCATCTTTTTGGAATAGGCCAAAAAGGGCACATACTCCCGGGTATGGTCGGTGCCGGTGTAGGCGGGATCGTTGCCGTGGTCCGCCGTCAGGATGAGCAGATCGTCCTCCCGCAGCCGCTCCAGCAGGACCCCCAGATTCCTGTCGAACTTCTCGATCTCCCGGCCATAGCCCTCCACGTTCCGCCGGTGGCCCCACAAGGCGTCAAAGTCCACCAGATTGGTGAAGCACAGCCCGTGGAAATCCTTGCCGCAGAGTTCGATGGTCTGCTCCATGCCGTGAACGGAGCTGTCGGAGTGATAGGTCTCGGTGATGCCCTCGCCGCAGAAGATGTCGTTGATCTTCCCCACGCCGATCACATCCAGCCCCGCGTCCTTCATGGCGTTCAGCGCCGTTGGACCGGTGGGCTTCAGGGCGTAGTCGTGGCGGTTGCTGGTGCGCTTGAATTCGCCTTTTTTCTTCCCCACATAGGGGCGGGCGATGACCCGGCCAACCCGCCACTCCTCCCGGGACAGGGTGATCTCCCGGGCGATCTCGCAGCAGCGGTACAGATTTTGAAGATCAAAGGTCTCCTCGTTGCCGCAGATCTGCAAAACCGAGTCGGCGGAGGTGTAGACGATCATAGCCCCGGTCTCGATCTCCTCCTCCGCCAGCTCTTCCAGAATGGCGGTGCCGCTGGCGCTCTTGTTGCCGATGACCCGCTTGCCGCAGCGCTTTTCCAGTTCCGCGATTAGCTCCGGGGGGAAACCGGTGTCGGTGAAGGTGTGAAAGGGGCTCTCGGTCTTGATACCCATCATCTCCCAGTGCCCGGCCATGGTGTCCTTGGCGTTGCTGGCCTCCGCCATGCGCATGTAGCGTCCCAGAGGGCGCTCCGCACCGGACATCCCGCCGCCGCAGTGGAGGTTCAGGAACCCCAGCTTTTGCAGATTGAGGATGTCCAGCGTCCCCATGCGCTCCAGAATGTGTCCAAAGGTATCCACGCCCACGTCGCCGAACCTCCGGGAATCGGGCATGGCCCCGATCCCCAGAGAATCCAGCACGATGGCGAATACCCGCGTATATTCGCTCATATCGCTTTACCTCGTTTTCCGCATCAGGCCAGGTTGCCCGGCCCGAACCCCAGGGGAAGCAGCTCCCGGAGAGTAAAGATTTCATACTGCTCCCGGCTGGTGGCCAGGATGATCTGGAAGGTCTCCGGATTGCAGAACTCCATCATCACCTGCCGGCATACGCCGCAGGGGGCGGCGTACTCTGTCAGCACGCCGTCCTTGCCGCCCACGATGCAGATGGCGTCAAACTGCCGCTCTCCCTCGCTGACGGCCTTGAAAAATGCGGTGCGCTCGGCACAGTTGGTAGGACCGTAGGCGGCGTTCTCGATGTTGCAGCCGCCATAGAGCTTTCCGCCCCTGGTCAGAAGGGCGGCGCCCACCTTGAAGTGGGAGTAGGGGGTGTAGGAGAAATTCAGCTGCTCGATGGCCAGATCGATCATTTTCTCCGCAAGTGCTTTTTCCATAGCGGGCCGCCCTTCTTAATACCCGGAGGCGGCTTCGTTCTTCACCAGCTTGACGATCCGGCTGGTGCCCAGGCGGTCCGCGCCCAGGGAGAGGAACTTCTCCGCGTCGTCCAGAGAGGAGATGCCGCCTGCGGCCTTGATCTTCACCTTGGGGCCCACGTGCCTGGCGAACAGCTCCACATCGGCAAAGGTGGCCCCCGCCTTGGAGAAGCCGGTGGAGGTCTTGATATAGTCCGCCCCGGCGTTGGTCACCAGCTCACACATCTTGATCTTTTCCTCGTCGGTGAGCAGGCAGGTCTCGATGATGACCTTGAGGATCTTATCTCCGCAGATGGCCTTCAGCGCGCGGATCTCGTTTTCCACCAGATCGTACTTTCCGTCCCGCAGCCAGCCGATGTTGATGACCATGTCGATCTCCACCGCGCCGTTGGCGATGGCGTCCCTGGTCTCGAACTCCTTGACAGCGGTGGTCACATTCCCGTTGGGGAAGCCGATAACCGTGCAGATAGCCATTTTATCCCCCAGATACTCGCTGGCCTGCTTCACATAGCAGGGGGGGATGCACACGGAGGCGGTGCCGTACGCAACCGCGTCGTCGCAGATCTGCTTGATCTCCGCCCAGGTAGAGGGCTGGAGGAGGAGGGTGTGGTCTACGTGCTTGAGGATTTCCTTGTTGTCCATGTTTTTGCTTTCTCCTAACTTACTTATTGTTCTGGTCTGCTCTTATCATGTTCCGGATGGCCTCCACGGCCACCTGGATGGCCCCGTCGGTGTCGTGGACCACGGGATTCTCCATGCCCAGCCGCTCCCGCTCCTGGTTGGCGACAACCATGAAGCAGGACCCGCAGCGCACCTTCAGGGCGCTGGCCACCACGAACAGGGCCGCCGACTCCATCTCGCTGGCGAGACAGCCCAGCCGCTTCCATGCTTCCCACTTATTGAGAAGTTCATAACTCACCGGCTTCACCTCCGGCTCATGCTGGCCATAAAAGGAGTCCTTGCACTGGACCACGCCGGTGTGGAAATCAAAGCCCTTCTCCCTGGCGGCGGCCACCAGAGCGTTGGTGACCTCTAGGTCCGCCACGGCGGGGAACTCGATGGGGGCGTACTCCCGGCTGGTGCCCTCCATGCGGATGGCGCCGGTAGCCACCACGATGTCGCCGCTCTTCACCGGGGTCTGCATCCCGCCGCAGGTGCCGATGCGCACGAAGGTGTCCGCGCCGCAGCGTACCAGCTCCTCCATGGCGATGGAGGCCGAGGGTCCGCCGATGCCGGTGGAGGTGACGCTGACCTTCACCCCGTCCAGGGTGCCGGTGTAGGTCACGTACTCCCGGTTGTCGGCCACCAGGACGGGGCCGTCGAAATACTGGGCGATCTTCGCCGAGCGCTTGGGGTCGCCGGGGAGGATCACATAGCGGCCCACCTCGCCGGGAGCCACCTGGATGTGATAGAGACGGCTGGCGTCTTCGGAATAATTTTTCATCGTCTTTCACCGTTCCTTCAAAAGCTTATCGTTGCCCCTTGTCGTAGGGGATGCCCTCCGCTTTGGGGGCTCTGGACTTCTTGGAGACGAAGACCAGCACCACCAGGGAGATGATGTAGGGGAACATGTTGTACACGGTACTGGGCAGATTCAGGGCATCCAGCAGGCCAATGCCGGTATACACGTTGCTCAGCGCCCGGAACAGGGCGAACAGCAGGGCCGCCAGGCCGATGTTCACCGGCTTCCACTGTCCGAAGATCATGACCGCCAGGGCCAGGAAGCCGAAGCCCGCCACGCCGTTCTCAAATTTCCACTCACTGACGCCGGCGGTGATGTAGACCAGACCGCCCAGGCCGCCCAGAGCGCCGGAGATCAGCACGCCCGCGTAGCGCATCCTGTAGACGTTGATGCCCACGGAGTCCGCCGCCTGGGGATGCTCGCCGCAGGCCATGAGGCGAAGGCCGAACTTGGTCTTGTAGAGTACGACGTAGGAGGCGGCCAGCGCCAGCAGGGCGATGAGCATGAACCAGTTGAATTCAAACTTGCCGATGTAGACCAGGAACGCCTTTTTCGCCTGACCGTACACAACCGTGGAGGACACATTGTCGGCATTCTCGGCCATGTTGATGGCCCGCACCAGCACCACGGCGGCGGCGGGGCCCAGCAGGTTCAGGGCCGTGCCCACCAGGGTCTGGTCCGCGCTGAAGCGGATGGCCGCCACCCCCAGCAGCAGGGAGAACAGCATCCCAATGGCTACCGCCGCCAGGATGACCAGGAGAATCATGACAAAGGCGGGGGTACCCGCCGGGAGGAACTTCATCATCAGCGCGCCGCCCAGGGCGCCCATGACCATGATGCCCTCCAGGCCGATGTTGATGACGCCGCTGTGTTCGGAGAAGCACCCGCCCAGCGCCACCAGCACCAGGACGGACGCAAAGATCAAGGTATACTGAATCAGCAGCAGCATTACGCTTTGCCTCCTTTCTTCGCCTTCTCGTCTCTCTTATCCAGCCAGCGGTTGAACCAGAGCCGGAAGAAGAGGACGAAGCCGCACAGATAAATGATGAACGCGGAGATCAGATCGGAGATCTGGGAGCAGTACATACTCTTGTCCACATAGGTACCGCCGCTGGTGATGTGCTGGATGAAGTAGGAGGAGAAGATGGTGCCGATGGGGTTCAGCCCCCCCAGGAACGCCGCCGCAATGCCGTTGAAGCCCATGGCGGGGACGCTGGTCTGCTGGACCATCCACTGCTCGATGCCAGTGAGGAAGTAGATCCCCGCCGCGAAGCCGGCCAGACCGCCCGCGATCATCATGGTGAGGATCACGTTGCGCTGCTCTTTCATGCCGCAATACTTGGCGGCATTTTTGTTGAGGCCCGTGGCCTTCAGCTCGTAGCCGAACTTGGTTTTCTCCAGCAGCACCCACACCAGAACCGCCATGACGGCCGCCAGAGGCAGGCCGATGGTGACGAACTCGTTGTTGGTGAACAGCTTGTCCAGTCCCAGGTTGGGGAGGAGGGCGCTCTTGTTGCCGCTGGACAGGGGAATGGTGTAGGGGGTGGACTGCTCCTTGACGCTTACCAGGAGCATGTTCACGCAGTAGAGGGAGATCCAGTTGAGCATGATGCAGGAGATGACCTCGTTGACGTTGAAGTAGGCTTTCAGTGCGCCGGAGACGCCGCCCACCAGAGCCGCCGCGATGACGGCCACGATCAGGCACACGATCCAGGGCATTTTCAGCGCCAGAGCGCAGTACAGACATGCGCCCGCGCCCACTACGTACTGGCCCGCCGCGCCGATGTTGAAGAGGCCCACCTTATAGGCGAACAGCACCGACAGGGAACACATCAGCAGCGCCGAGGCGTTGACCAGGGTGGTGCCGAAGTATTTCATCGCGGCCGCGCCGCTGGGGTAGTAGAGGAAGTTCTTCAAGATGGCCGCGATAGCGCCCGCCGCGCCGCCGGGATTGATGACCAGCAGCACGATGAAGCCCACCAGCAGGCCCAGCACGATGCACAGCAGCGAGGCCAGGATGGTCTGGAATCCGCTGTTGCGGAGAATGCTTTCCTTCTTTCTCAAATCCTGACTCACGATGCCGATGCCTCCTTTCTCTTGGAACCGGCCATGTAGAGGCCCAGCTCCTCCACCGTGACGGTCTTGGGGTCAAATTCGCCCACGATCTCCCCCTCGTACATGACCAGGATGCGGTCGGAGACGTTCATGACCTCGTCCAGCTCCAGGCTCACCAGCAGCACGCCCTTCCCGGCGTCCCGCTGGGCCACCAGCTGCTTGTGGATATACTCGATGGCGCCCACGTCCAGGCCACGGGTGGGCTGGACCGCCACCAGAAGCTCGGGGTCCTTGTCGATCTCACGGGCGATGATGGCTTTCTGCTGGTTGCCGCCGGACATGGCCCGTGCTTTGGTGACGGGGCCCTGCCCGGAGCGGACGTCATACTGCTCGATGAGACGGTTGGCGTAGTCCCGGATGGCCTTCCGCTTCAGGAACCCGGCTTTGCTGGTGAACTCCGGCTCAAAATACCGCTGCAAAACGATATTGTCCTCCAGGGTGTAGTCCAGAACCAGCCCATGCTTGTGCCGGTCCTCGGGGATGTGGCTCATGCCCATGGCGGCCAGCCGCTTGCGGATGGGCATGGTAGAGATGTCGGTGCCGCTGATGGAGATGGAGCCGCCCTTGAGGGGCTCCAGACCGCTGAGCCCGTAGACGAACTCCGTCTGACCGTTGCCGTCGATGCCGGCGATGCAGACGATCTCTCCCCGGCGGACCTGCATGGAGACGCCGTTCACGGCGTTGTTCTTGTGCCGCTTGGAGGCCACGGTCATGCCCTTGATGTCCAGCACCACGTCCCCCGGCTGGGAGGGCTTCTTCTCCACCACGAAGTTGACGTCGCGGCCCACCATCATGGCGGACAGACTCTCGGGCGTGGCGTCCTTGATGTCCACGGTGCCGATGTACTTGCCCTTGCGCAGGACGCTGCACCGGTCGGCTACCTCCATGATCTCCGCCAGCTTGTGGGTGATGAAGAGGATGCTCTTCCCCTCTGCCGCCAGATTCTTCATAATGCCCATCAGCTCATGGATTTCCTGGGGAGTCAGCACGGCGGTGGGCTCGTCGAAGATCAGGATCTCGTTGTCCCGGTACAGCATTTTGAGGATCTCCGTGCGCTGCTGCATACCTACGGTGATGTCCTCAATAAGAGCGTCCGGGTCCACCGACAGGCCGTATTTCTCGGAAAGGGCCAAAACCTTTTTCCGGGCCTCGTCCTTCTGGAGAAAGCCGCCCCTGGTGGTTTCCACACCCAGGATAATATTGTCCAGGACGCTGAAGCACTCCACCAGCTTGAAGTGCTGGTGGACCATGCCGATGCCCAGATCGTTGGCATCGTTGGGGTCGTTGATCTCGACCTTCTTCCCGTCCTTGCGGATCTCGCCCTCCTCCGGCTGATACAGCCCGAAAAGCACGCTCATGAGCGTAGACTTTCCCGCGCCGTTTTCACCCAGAAGGGCGTGGATCTCGCCTTTTTTCAATTGCAGCGTGATGTTGTCGTTGGCAATGATGCCGGGGAACCGTTTGGTGATATTCAGCATCTCGACCGCATACTCGGCCATACCTTACGCGCCTCCTTTGATTGATCGTTTATTCAGGAATATTTTACGCCGGGGCGGACAAATGACCCCGCCCCAACGGGGCTGCGCCTGGAAAACTGGTTTAAGGAAAGACAGCGGGAGCTTTAACGCGCTCCCGCTGTCTTTCGCGTTCTATATGCTGCTGCTATAGACGGTGCTTTTTACTTGATGGTACCGTACTCGGTGACCGTGATGCCAACGGAAGGCATGGCGGTGGTATCGTTGGAGATGGAGATCTTGCCGCCATGGATGTCCTTCACCAGGGCCAGGTAGTCGTCCTCAGTGAAGAGGCCGTCGGCCCACTGGGTAGTGGCGCGGGGCAGCTGGACGTAGTTCTCGCCGGGATCGTCGGAGACCATGCCCAGGCTGTCGATCTTGCCGGCGTACTCGCTCCACTTGCCGTCCTTGATGGCGGTGAGGATCATGTTGACGGTAGCATCCAGACCCTTCATAGCGGAAGTGACGGTCATGTCGGCGCCGTACTCATTGATCTTGGAGGACTGGTCGGAGTCCACGCCGATGACCTTGCCGCCCACCTTGGCAGCGGCCTCGGCGGCGGAGGTGTAGATGCCGCCGCCGCAGGCGAAGACGACCTCAACATCCTTGGCGTTGTACCAGGTGTCCATGTAGGCGGTGATGTCCGCGTCGCCGTAGAACTGGTTGCCGTAGACGAACTCAACGGACACATCGCCGGTGCAGCCCAGCTCGGCGGCAGCCTTGTCGGCGCCCTGGACGTAACCATAGCCGAAGCGCATGACGGCGGGCACGCTCATGCCGCCCAGGAAGCCCAGGTGACGGTAGCCCAGCTTGACGGCGGCGTAGCCGGCCATGAAGCCGGAGATCTCTTCCTGATAAGTAGCGCAGTAGGTGTTGGCGGTGTTGTAGTAGTCGCCCACGTTGTACTCGGCGGGGTTATAGGTGTAGCCCTCGCCCACGCCCTTCTCGCACAGGTCGCCCTCGCCTACGTCCAGGCCGATGAACTTCACATCGGGGTAGGTGTTGGTCTGGGCCACCAGGGAGGCGGCGAACATGTAGCCGGGCAGCAGGATGACGTTGGCGCCCGCGGCAACGGCCTGGTCGATGGCGGCGTTGCGGGCCTCGTCGGTGTCCTTCTCGGGCTTGTAGTAGTTGAAGGTGACGCCGTTGGCCTCGCTCCACTTCTTGGCGGTCTCGTAGGTGGTCTGGTTGAAGCTCTGGTCGGTGATGTCGCCAGAGTCGGTGACCATGGCGACGTTCATGTCGGTGCTGGGAGCAGCATCGCCGTCAGGAGCCGGGTCACCGGCAGGGGCCGGATCGGCAGTCGAAGGAGCGGGGTCATTGTCGGGAGTCTTGCCGTCCCCGCCGCAGGCGGCGAGGGACAGGACCATCAGGCTTGCGAGGATGGCCGCGATGAGTTTTTTCATGGGATGTTCCTCCTTGATAAAAATAAAAATTCTATTTTCCGGGCCGAAAAGCTTTGGTTTTGGGATTTTGCCACGCCGTTTCCGCAGGTATTTGCCGCGGTCCGTTTTGTGGCTGCTTCGTGACAAGCGTTTTTCTGCATCTCCTCCGCTTCTGCTGGGCCGGATGAATATTGAAATTATACCATAGGTTGTTTCAATAGTATAGGACAAATGTCCCTTTTTTTCGAATGTTTTTTTGTTTCGTAGTAACTGAACAATTTTTGCTCTGATTTTTTGTAAATTATGCCCATAGAGCGGCCCGGCATCTGATGGGGAGCTTCGCGGAAGCACCGGTGCCGTCGATTATCTTGTTGGCATCTGAAAGCCCGCCAGCGCTTTATTGAGGCAGTCGTTAAAGGGCTTCATCAGCCGGAAAAGCCCGGCCGCTTTTGCAAGGAACGCCTCTGCGTCCATGAGTTCCGCATCCTTGATCGGATACTCCAGATACCAGCTTTTGTATTTAAGAAACGCAGCCTGCGGATGTTCCTTTTCATATCCGGCGGGAACGTTTTTCAGGGCCGTCCCCCGCACGGAAAAATATTTCCGGAACTCCGGATCATTGATAATTTGCGCCCATTCCTCGCCGTTTTGCGAGATGTAATCCCGTACCATGGTTGTCGCGTCCTTGAACATATCCGCAAACAGTCCGCCTCCGAGAAAGGACAGATCTCCCGGTTTGACCATAAGGTAATAACCCACGGGGACGGGCAGCTTGCCCATTGCGGAGATATGCGCGCGGAACGCGGGGTTATAGGGGGACTTGTCATGGCTGAAGCGGGTGTCCCGAACCATCTTGAAGGTCAGATCCTTGGGGGCGTGTCCGAGGACGCTGCCGTCGAATTCTCCGATCCTGTACATCAGGGCCTGAACCAACTCCTCAAACTGCGCGCTGGCCGCTTTGTTCTCCGCCTTGTGCGCGTGATACCACTCCCGATGATTATTGGCGCTCAGATCAGCCAGATAGTTCAACATCAGCTGTGTGTTCATTTGCTATACCTCCTTTAAGTATCTGCAACTGTGGAAAACGCTGTCCCGTTCAGAAAGTCCCGAATATATTGTTTGATCTGTTCCGGCGGCTGGTATGTCTGGCAGAAGGCAAACTGCTGGGAATAGCCGTCGATTTCTTCCATGGCCGATTTTACCTCCGCCACGCTGCCCTCCGTTGGCTTGGCCCCGGTAAAGTCCAAACGCTTTGGTGAGATGCGGCGGTTTTGAATGGCGTAATTTACGCGCCTTTCGCAGCGGCAGCTCCCCCCGCCATATTCGCCGCAGTATTCCGAGAGGAATTCCGCCACTTTCTTTCGCACCCGGGACAGGCGCTGGCGGTAGGCCTCCGGAGAGATGCCCAGAATGTCCCCCGCGATCCGGCTGTCCACCTTGAACATAGTGCCCAGAATAAAGATGCACCGGCTGTCGGAGTCGAGGCACTGGAGCAGAACGTTGGTGCAGGACATTTTTAGTTCCTCCGCCAGAATGGATTTTTCCACATCCTGCGTTAAGTCCGGCACATCGTCAATCTTTCCGTTGACAATGTCATCCCCATAGAAGGCAAAGCTGAGCGGATACTTTGCAAACATATGCTTTTTGTAGTTTTTCAAATGGTTGACCGCGATGCTGAATACCCAGGTGGAAAAGGAGCTGTCCCCTTTGAACGAGGACAAGTGCGTGATGACCTTCAGCAAAATATCCTGTGAGGCATCTTCTGCGTCCGGAAATGTCCCAAGCATCCTCAGCGACAGGTTAAACACCAGATCCTGTATGCTGAGGACAACGGTCTCCAGCGCTCTTTTGTCCCCGGCGGTGGCCTGTCCAATCAAAATCAGCAGCTCTTTGTTTGTCATGTTATTCATGGTATAACCTCCTTACCTCTTATTAGACAACCAGGATAGGGGTATGTGACAGGAAAATTGAAATTTTTTGCTCAAGGGACCGGGAAACGCAGAAAGGCGGCGCAGAAGCGCCGCCCTTCAACCTTGCCCCACTTCTGGTCAC
>OFFP01000304.1_pt1 | contig 41175 bp, 33 predicted proteins | sample 1521431 | NCBI WGS metagenome assembly OFFP01 (sample SAMEA3504104, study PRJEB24116) | mouse gut metagenome | biome: mouse gut; feature: mouse-associated habitat; material: faeces | place: Denmark | collected 2011
GCAAACGCTTTAAAATTTGTGCTTATTATACCATGTTTTACCATTTGATAAAAGCTTTATTTCAACTAACTTCGGAAAGATTCCACTAAATATTGTATTTTTCTATAATTCAATTACTATTCGCAAGATTTTATTTTAATAAGAGGCTGTATCTGTCCTTTCCAGATAAAGCCTCTTTTTTCCTCAGTACACTAACTTTACTTCTTCTCCTCGTGATACTCCTTCTCCGTATTCACGCTCCAGATATTCTTCTTATCCTCCCTGCCGCTTAAGATATTCCCCACAGTCTCAAAGGAGGTTGCCATCGAGTGATCCATGTTGTTGTAGCGGTGCTGACCGTTGCGGCCTACGCAGTAGAGGTTGCCAAAGCCGTTCAGATAATCAATCAAATCATCCATATGCTCATAGGTATCAAAGTACGCCGGATAAGCCTTTTTTACCCGCTCTCTGTGAGAATCAAGCACATCGCTTTCACTGGAAATCACGCCCATTTTTAAAAGCTCGGCCGTAGCGTATTTTACCCATTTTTCTTCGCTGAGCTTCCAGTACTTGTCACCCTCGCTGCAGAAATATTCCAGACCAATCCAGACGGTTTTCTCCGGCTTTGCCACCATATAGGGGGACCAGTTATTAAAAATCTGGATACGCCCCAGCTTGACGCCGGTGTCCTGAACATAGATCCAGCAGTCGGGAACGATATTGTTCAAGGTCTTGAGCTTTGTCTCATTTTTCAGATTCAGCTTTTTCACCAGAAGGCCGACCGTAACGAAATCACGGTAGGGAAGTCCTGCCGCAATCTCCGCCTTATCCTCCGGCACATCGTTCATGCCTGCCACCAGATCCTTCACGGGCATGGAGGAAATAAATACGTCGCCCTCCACGGTCACTTCCTGGCCGTCACATTGATACACAAGGCTCTCTACGCGGTTTCCTGCGGTGTTGATCTTCGTCACCTTACAGCCTTTTCGAATCTCTCCGCCCATGCGCTCCACCTCGGCGGCGGCTGTCTCCCAGAGCTGGCCGGGACCGTATTTGGGATAGTTAAATTCTTCGATCAGGGAGGTCTGCACATGCTTCTTGTCCTGCTTTCCGGGAAGGAGCTTTACCACGTTATCCTTCAGGATTCCCATGATGGAAAGCCCCTTGGTCCGCTGTGCGCCCCAGTCGGGAGCTATCTCCCGGGGATGACGGCCCCAGAGCTTTTCCGTATAGCCCTCGAAAAACATGGAGTAGAGCTTTCGGCCGAAGCTGTTAATATAAAAGTTTTCCAAAGAATCCACCGGCTTTTTGACTGCCGCTGTTTTCAGATAGCTGCAGCCTGCCACAACCGTATCCGCAAAGCCCATGTTAAGGAAGAGCTTTGCATTGAGCTTGATCGGGTAGTCAAAAAACTTCTTTTTATAATAGATGCGCGATACCCGGTTCCGGGTCAGCATCACCTGATCCTCTTTTTCCGGGTCCGGTCCTCCCTTTTTCAGCGGTATGGTGCGGCCCAATACTTTATCATCGTAGGAGGGCTTTCCCTGAAGGGGCATAATCTGGTCCCACCAACGCGTCACCCGGTCGTCCTTGGAGAAAAAGCGGTGGCCGCCGATATCCATGCGGTTGCCGTTGTAGCGCACGGTTCTGGAGATTCCGCCTATCTCCTGACTTTCCTCAAGGACCAGTACTTCGTATTCCTTTGACTGCTTTAACAATTCGTAGGCTGCCGTCACTCCTGCCGGACCTGCGCCGATGATGATTGCTTTCTTCATTTGAAGCTCCTTTTTCTTTTTCCTGTTATTATCTGCCGATATTGGGGTTTGTATCCAAGTTATTTTTCTATTGTACATGATTTGCCGGCCTGCGTCAAACATAACAGGCGATTCATCCGTATACTCGTTTTATGTTCGGTTAATGCCGAATCGAGAAATAATTAATCAAAATCTCCTTAATGTGATGATACCGTCTTGCATAAGCGTTCTCCACCCGGATAATCTGCATCCGGTGAGCCTCGCAGATGGCGTTCTTTTTCCTGTCCCGCTCTTTTACAATCTCGTCCTCGAAATGCTCTTTCCCATCAAGCTCAATGGCAAGCACCGGCAGCTCCTTACCGCCCTGACGCTCGTAGACCACAAAATCGAAGCGTCCGGAATAAAACAGGTCGTCATGGCTTAGATTGTCCTGAAATACCTGCGACACCGCCACTTCCCTATGGACGGTATAGCGGCTCTGGGAAAGCCAGATATTTTCTAGGGCATGGGTGAGATTGGCAAGAAAGGCTTCCTCCATAGCCGTACTGAAAGGCTTAATCCCAAGCGCGCGGGAATTGGCTTTTTTCCGGCTTACCTGAGATGTCCCGTTGGCTTTCACATACTCCACAAGCTCATATAGGTCGTCGCTGCCCTCCCGCTGATGAAGGCGGTTAAGATTCCCGGAATCGGACAGTACAATCAACTGATCCCGGGGTCTGGAGACGGCCACATTGATAAGCTCCCGGTTATTTTTCAGCCATTCATAGGTGCCTGCCTGGGTGCTGTCCGAGATAGCGGTGGAAAAGAGCACCACATCCTTTTCATCTCCCTGAAAAGCGTGGACCGTTCCGCAGGCCACATGATCCAGGCCCTCTTTTTTCAATGCCTCCTCAATCATTTTCCTCTGATTCACAAAGGGCGTAATCACGCCGATGCTTTTGTCACGATGGCAGGATGCATAGCTTACAATCTCCTGCACCTCGCAGGGAGCCGTATTTTTTTGATCTACGGGAGCATTTTTCACATCTATATAGATAAGCGGATGCGGCTCTCTGCTGTTGGAGCGTATGTTCAGCTTGGAGTTGTAATATTTCCGGTTATTGAACTCGATGATCTTCTCGTTGCACCGGTAATGATTGTGAAGCAGCACTTCGTCGCTGACGGAATCGCAGGAGAGAAAAGTCTTGTAAATGGAGTTCTCCCGGTAGTCGTACTCGTCGGATACGTTGTATTTTTTGCGAAGGCGCTGATTCACCAGCGGGTCCAGAAGAATCACGGGATTGAGCTGCTGGGGATCACCCACCAGCATCAGCTGTTCGCCCCGTATAATGGGGACCAGGGAAACCGCCGTATTGCACTGGCTTGCCTCGTCCATGATCACCATGTCAAACAGGGCTTCCGGCGCACCAAGGCGGTGTGCGGAGATGCAGGTGGTAATCATCACCGGGAATACCCGCTGGAGGCGCCGCACATTCTCCGTTTTGCTCAGGTATTTGGAAAATGCTTTAAGCTGCTCCTCCCCTTCGGATTCAAATAAGATTTTCCGCAGCTCGTCGTATTTCGGCTCGTCCAGTCTTTGGATGTATTTTGCCGAGGTGTAGTAGAGATATTTGTAAAGCTCCTCCTCATTGTCATCAAGAAGCTTCAGGGCTTCCTCGTCGGTAATCTGGCCTTTGCCGCTGATTTTCCGGTTGACCATCTCCAACTGCCTTCCCTGCAAATCCGCCTGGAAGGGGAGAAGGCCGATGGCTCCCTTTAAATGGCTCTGGTATTCCGTCATACGGTGCAGGGTTTCCCTCCGCTCCCGGAGATCCAAAACCTCCTCATAGCGTCCCAGGAGACCGGAAAGCTCCTTTGCTCTTTGGATGCGGTCGCCGCGCCGCTTGTCCAGTGTGGATTCGTATACGGTGACTGCCTTTGTGGTAAGGTACAGCTCTTTCAGGTAGCGGACAGCTTCCTTCTGTTTGTCTATATTTCCAAGGCGGAGGACGGGGAAGGGAATGTTCCGGCCGTGGTATCTGAGCTCTGTCAGCTTTTCAAATACACTGTTGATGGGGTGATTGTTGTAGGAGGTGAAAAGCACGGTCTTTTCATTGAAAAATGCGGTCAGCAGGGTATTGAGAATGGTATTGGTCTTGCCTGTTCCCGGAGGCCCCTGGATATAGGCTACGGGGTATTTCATGGCATTGTTGATGGCAAGGAGCTGATCCAGATTGATGCGTCTGTTTAACAGAGTTATGGGACATGCTTTTTTGCGGACGGGGCGGTTGAGCAAATCTCCGAAAAATGCGCGGATGGGTATGGGGACCCTGTCTTTTTGATACATGTTTAAAATGGCCTGGTATTCTTTGTGGAGATCAAGAGCAATGTCCATTCCCAGGCCGATGATGTAGGGCATATCGTCTGCGCTCAGAACAGCCCGGTTGTAGTGGGTGATGCAGTCCTTGATCCGCTCCTGGTTCTCTTCAAAATGCTCCAAAAGCTCGTACTCATCCGCATCCAGATAACGGCGGATGCTCTCTGCGGCGCCGTCTACGGTGTACTCCGTGCAGATGGTAATGTCCTCGTCCGGGCGCAGGACACGCCGTTTTACATCCAGGCGGAGACGGCGGTATGCCAGGACATACAGGCCCTTGTTGGTGTGGATACTCAGGATGTTCATGGCCAGCTGCTGGATGGTAATACGTCCGTCGGGGCGGTTTTCTTCTGTTTTCTGCTGAAAATAGGTGACAATCATGCGGAACTGCTCGTCGCTCAGCTCGTAAAATTCATCCCGGAAGCTGTCGCTGTCAAGGTAGCGGATTAGTTCAAAGTCGGAATAGTAGGGCACGCAGTCCATGCGGTTGCACATTTCCAGGTAGTTGAGGATCTTTAGATTGGCTACGTGGTCGAAAAGGCTTTTGTATTTGTGAGGGTGGAGGTAGATGTCTCTTACCAGATCTTCGTTGATTTCACAGTAGGAGCCTTCGATGATTTCGGAAGAGAGGATGGAGTCTATGTAAATGCGGTCGTAGGAGCCTAAGGTGTATTTTGTAGTGTGCAGGCCGTCTACGGAGAGGGTGCGGGCGGCAATGTTAAGATCACGGATGCCTATCCAGTAGTTGGTGATCTGGTTTTCTACGTTTTGGTATTCGATTTTGAGCCATTTTCCTTCGTGGATGGCTTTGAAGATGTTGCGGTGGGTGTTGGTCATGGGGTTTGTTCCTTTTTCTAAACATGGTTTGCAGAATAGTCGTTCGCGGCTCATTGTTTGCTTCATACCCGATAATTCAAATACCATAACAGCAGACCGAAATTTTAAGACTTTAATTTCTTCCATTGAATTTTAATCATCTACATTCAACATATATTTCAATTGGTTCAGCATCTCCAAAGATTCCGGACTTCTCTTTGCTTCCTTTTCCAAAAGTGTGAGAAGCTTGGGACTGCCAGAAATCAGATAGAGGTTGGGAAACTGCTCCTTTTCAACATATTCCATATGGGAACAACCTCCCAAACCAGCTACAGGGGGATGGAAGTAAAGCCTGCTCAGCTCGTACCAGAAAAACAGGTGTCTGGGTGCGTCTATATCTATTGATATACTTTTTCTCTTCTTTCTTGGCCTAATAACGATAGAATCCATTTTATCGAAAACCGAAATACTAATTTCCATTTTATTGATTTCTAATTTTTGACTCCTGCCAACGATTCGTTGCATTCTATTGATGGCAATTCATACTTCCCCGTTATGCTATTTTTAATGAACAAATAATCATTGTCCATTCTTACTAAAAACAACTTTCACGAAACTTTAGCCCTCACATTAAATACTTAATCAATTTACAAACAATTTTAAATCAAAGGCCACAATTCAATAATTTCATTAAAAAATCTATTTTTTCTTTTATCAATCGCATTCTCATCCCATATAGTACTTACTTCATCATACCACTTCACAATTTCAGCAGTAATATCTAAAGATATATTTCCTTTATATCCCTCTTTTGCTTTCCTTCTTCTGTCAGCCGGAACACCTTCTATCTTGCCTTTAAAATCTGAATTCTTAACTGTTATGTTCAATGAATTTCTTAATAATGTCATATTTCCCAAATCATATATATGTGCTTTTCTTTTTTCAATCTGATCTTCCGAAACGCTCCAATTCTCTTGCCATTTCAAAGGCATAATATGCTCTAAAGTATATGTATACGTTAATCCATCAATATCTGAATTCTTATTTTTCCGTGATAGTTCTATCCAAAATAATACCATTCTGGCCGTTTCATTGTTTACATTTGTAAGTGCCATCTTAATTTCTACATCACTTATACTTATTTCTCTTTCTCCTGTCTGTACAAATAATTGTTTCACACCTTTATTAAGAATTAAATTACATTTTGATGCATAATCTGATACACTACCCCCTACAATCCTTCTTCTCATTACAAAAGTCTCTAACATTTTTGCCTGCTCGATTAATTTTGTATCTGTTAAATCACCATTTGCTTCTTTTAAAATTTTCAACACAAAAGGATAAAACATTTGAACTCCAAAAATCTCCAGTATCAGCAACAAACGTCTCACATCATCTTTGTAGGAAAAGTATTCTCTTTCTTTTTTACTGTTATCACGCATTTTTTCATTTAAATCATTGATATAGCTGCTAAACAATTTAGCATAACAGTTTATATCTTCTACTAAAGATTTATAATCTTCAAAATTATAATTTTTAGTCTCGCTGGCATATATTAAATCTAATTTATTTGAAAAATCTTTTGTATCTTCTTTCGCCCAACGTATACAAGCAACACAATATAGTAAGAACTCTAGATTGTTCTTACTTACATTACCAAATCGACGTTTATAATCCCATTCATTTTCACCAGTAGAAGAATAAAATTGAACTTCCCATTTTTGATCATATAAATCGTTTACTTCTTGCCGTAATGAGGTATCTCCATGACATGTTTCTATAAATCCTTTAAAAATATTATTCTTAATTATATCCGCAGTACTTAACCGTTCACCAGCCCTGTTAATCGTATCAAAAATTGCTTGTTCGTTTACATCCTTTTCATGCAATACAATTCGTACAAGCATTTTATTTGTGTCATTATACATTGTATTAAATATTTTAGATAATTCTTCTTGTTTTTTCTCCGCTAATACTTTGCGATAATACATATAGCACTCTTCAATTTTACTTGGGCAAGCATCTATAAGCTGGCTTGCATCAACTCTACTCTCTTCAAAAACTCCAGCACGAATTATCTTACTATAAGCAGGTTCATCTACTCTGGAATGTTTTATTTTTATTTCGCTTCTCTCAATCGGATCTGTTGTATTCTCTTTATAAAACAAAACATTATGAATCGTATCTTTTACATTATTTCTAATTTCATCATCAAACTCATCATAAATTGCTTTCGTAAGCAGTGATAAAGTTGTTAAACGTTGCTGCCCATCAACAATCGTTGCCTCTGATGGTTCTCTATTTTCACCCCACTTAATAATGATTGATCCCAAAAAAACTTTTACATCATCATTCTCTTCTATTGTTTTCAATAGTTCTGCCCAATTACGCTCATTCCAAACATATCTTCTTTGAAAAAAAGGAACTACAAGTTTTTGTGGTCCACTACCAAATACTTCACGTAATGATTTTTCTTTTGCCTCCATACTTTTTATCCTCCATATATTAAAGTATTCTTATCCTTTGTGAATAATTGGGCCTATCAATCACTATTTCTTCCATCTCCAACTCTTCAACCCAACTCAATAAATTTGATAACAGTTCTTTAACCTCTCTCCTATAAGGTTTCGGATCTTCTACTAATGCATTATGCAACTTTTCTGTCAATGCACCGAAATATAAGCATCCTTGATTTTCTTTCAATACTTGCAATAGCCACAAATATGCATTGCACCAACGAAACAGTTCCTTCAGTTGACTTTTATCAACGCCTTTAGGAACATCTAAAAACGAAACATATCCTTCAGAAATACTTTTATTCTCAGGAAGTTCATAAGAAAACAGCGTATTTATCTGTGGATGGAATAACTTTGTAATGCTGCTTGACCAATGAAAAGAACCATCTATAAATTCATTTTTATTTATACTAAGTTCCTCTTTCAATCTGCAAATCAGTTTTTCGTCTACTTTAATTGCATCCATATACATTTTCTCTATTTTTAAGATGTCTTGCTTTTCTATTTCTACCAAAGAACCCATTTCATAATTTGCCGATTTACTAATTCCCAACCCACTCAATGTAGCATTAGAACTCCCCACAATCCCCCTCTTATCGTCAACGATATATGTTTTTGCATGCAAATCAAACCTAATATACACTTCCCAACCATTCTTCATGCAAAAATCTAAAATTTCAAAATCAGTACTCCCTTTAACAATATCATCTGCCCGAAAACGGACCATTAATTTTTTTGATGAAACACTTTTATTTATTATGTCATTCATCCTAACTAATGCTTTCAACTTGCAATACGCTGATATGATTTGTACTGAATCTTTTGCTAATGCTAACTCTTGATCTATCGCATATTTTATCTCTTGTGAAAATAATAGGCTCATTATATTCTCTCATTTATTTTTAGGATTCAATTGTTCTTCTATATACCTTTTAAGTTTATCCTGCCATGTTGATACCAACCAATCATTCTCTTTCCTTTGATAAGGTTCTGTTTCATCAATCGCTTTAACAAAAGAAGCAAGAAACAACTCAAAAGTCGTTTGCACTTCATCAATCGCATATATCTTTTTCAAAAATGAATTATAAAATTCATGTGCCGTATTCACTGTAATTATTGTGCAACCTAATTGGAAGCTATAGTCAAATGCTGAACTAAACTTCCCTTTATCTGTATAAATAAAATTAACTGAATTTGCTATGAACTTTTGGGCATCCTCACTTGTAGGTTCTTCAAATCCTTGTTCTATTAACGCCGCCTTACCCTTATCAATAAGTTCTTCTTGTGTCTTAGTTGCTTTTATTTCTTTTGTAGTGGACTCAACAGTTTCTTCAAAATTATTTTCTACATTATTAATAATATCCGCTGTTAAAGTTTGAAAATCATCAGCAGACCGTGTGCTATGTCGTGTTTTTTTATTCCTAGCATACATTGCTTTAATTGTTCGAGCAACTACCTTTTCCAGTACACTCCAGATTGGTTGTACTTTTTCATCCAAATCGTAATCTTCTTGATCTACCTTTTTTAACTCTACATATTGTTTATTATTAGAAACTCCAAAAGCCTCATCTAACTCTGGTGTAAAAATAATTTCACATCCCCACCATCTATGTGTTGTATCTCCTACATTATCATAAAAATCAAATTTTCGAAAATCTATTTCTCTATTAGCTCTAACTATAGAAATTCCATCCATGCGTTTAGCATATTGTTTTCCAAACTCTCCATTGCCCGGATCAAAATTCTTTTTAAATGCAGTTTCGTCATAAAATTTTGACTTGACAATAGAAAATCGTGTCAGTACTGTTGATTCCGCTATATTTCCATCTTTATCATAATACTTTACCGGAACAACAACCTCTCCTCTCTCATTCCCCTCCATCTTGTATGGCTCAAAAAACGGCTCTAAATTGCTACCATTTCCCTTTTTATAAGCTTTCGCTGGTTTTTCCGGATTTCCCAGCACGTAATTATTTTCCATCAAAAACAAAGGATCATTTGGATAAACATCAACTGCCATATCTTGATTATTTTCACAAATGATTTTTATCTCACAGATCTCCTTGCTTATAAAATGTCTAAATTTCTGTCCTAATGCAAATTCCAACCGTTCAACTAAAGGTCCCCTGGTTTTAGGCTGAACTTTGTCACATCTTTTCCAAATTACAAGTGTTCCATTTTTTGAAAAATCATATTTCTCAAAAAGGGTTTTGTATTTTATGTATTGTTTATATTTCTCCGGAACATCCATTAAAACAGGATCTTCTATCTCTGTTTGTTCTCCATTTTTCACTTTATCAATATCCAAATATACTTTTCGGCAATTTTCTATTCCATTCTGCCACGAATATACTTCCACTTCCGGGCATGCATGTAACGACGCCTGCGGCAATCCCACCCCAAAGCGTCCCATGCCCTTTCTGGCTTGTCTCGTTGTTGAACCAATTCCCAGACATCCGGATAATATATCTTCGTTCATCCCATCCCCATTATCCAGAAAAGCGATCTCACTTACCTGTTGCCGGCCAGATATTTTATTTACGCTCTCAGAAATAATCAAAAATATATTTTTAGCACTTGCCTCAATCGAATTATCAACAATTTCCGAAACAGCACTTTCAATATTTTTATAACCTGTGTTTCGTAAAGCGTCCCCCATATTCTGAATATCTACAATACTTTTGCCCATACCATCTCCTCCTAAACTTTCCAGTAATCATTAAAATGTGAAAATGCATTTTCATTATCAAAGGATTTAATATTATCTTCTATATCAATCAATAGACACTCCTCATTTCCTCCCATTAGCGGGCCTCTTAGTCCTCTTCCTATCATTTGGCTATATAACACAACTGATTTCGTTGGCCGTGTAATAAATACACACTGAATATTTTTTGAATCAAATCCGGTTGTAAGAACCTCATAATTAATGATAATATTCACATTACTCTGTCTATCTTTAAATTCGTCAATTGCTTTTTTTCGATCTATGGGATTCATCTCTCCCACTACCAAACTATTTGGAATTTCTTCAAGAGTGAGCATAGCCGATATCAGTTTTGCATGCTCAACTGAACATGCAAAAACAATCGTCGGCTTTTTAGCATTAAACAACTCTCTCAATTTTACCATAATACTAAAATTTCGTTGCTTATTTGCCGCCAAGACTTTCAACTGCTTTTCAGTAAAATCTTCATAGCCCAATATTCTCAAGTCTGCTTCCAATAAATCCAATTCTTCTTTTGTAAATTCTTTCTGATAAGTCAGCTTCTCTACAACAAGCTTTGATAAAATTCGTCTCTGTTGAAAATATCTTATAATATTTTTTTCAGCTATTGTATTTAATGCTTTCAAGCTTCCCATATTAATCTGATTCAATATATCTACATTGATATCAATCAGCTTGTCCCCAAACATGTGCGATAAAAGACGATTGTCAAAAGATGCCTCCGTAGTTCTTCCCGGCGTTGCAGACAGCCCTATTAACGCCCTGTTTTCCATTCCCTCTTTCTTCCTCATAAGACATTCAATAACTCTTCTTGTCTCTGTTGCCGCTGCTTTATGAGCCTCATCAAACACGATTAATCTGCAATCCATTTCTAATCTTCTCATTAAGCTTGGATTATTCTCTTCAATTGACATTAGCTTTGACAGACCACAAAAAGCAATACCATTTAAAGGTTCTGTCGTTCCCTCTAATGTATTTTTCCCCCATATTTTGTATGCCGTTATTTCTCCATCACCTAAATGAGACCACACATCTACAAAAGTATCATACGCCTGCTGTAATAGCTCTGTAGTATGTGCAACCCACAGGATCAGTCCTTGCTTCTGCAAAGTAAATTCAATGTAATTAACAACTGTATGCATCGTTGTCTTTGTCTTTCCCGTACCCGTTGGCATATGCACGAGCAGTCGTTCCAACTCTTGTCCCGAATTCAATATATAAAGTATTCTTTGTTTTATATAATATTGATAGTCAAGAAGCTCATAAAAACGCTCCCCTGCTTCTACCTGATTTACAACCTCCATATCGTGGAGAGACTCTTTATCAAAAATGCTTTTATCTACATTCCATTTTTCAGACAAATGCAACGAAAGATTATTTTTTCCCCATGCCTTTCCCGATATGACATCTGCAAGCTTGGCCGGATCTTCCTCCTTTTTCTCTTTTCCGGAAAGACACGCATCTCTAATTTCTAATATATCATCCTCTCCCATACTAAGCAGAAGATCCTTGCGGAAATTTTTATTCTTTAAAATGTTTGTCCCATGCAGCGAATCTATCATTTTAATTAATCTCTGCCGTGTAAGCAAAGTATTTCCCTCCGGCATCCATTCAATAAGCGTGTCTACCAGATTTTCTCCAAGATAGCCTTTTAAGGATGAAACCTCAAATCTGTATAAATAGTCTAAATAATTAGGCACCCCATCACCTCATCCAATAATTTCTTTCACAGCCAAAATCAGCTGTTCCAGTTCCTCTTTTGTAGTAAATCTTCCAATTCCTACTCGAATTGTCCCTAATGTATCTTTATCTTTTAAATATTTATGTATATAAGGTGCACAATGATATCCCGATCTAACAGCTATATTAAAATCTTCATCCAAAATCATTGCCGCATTTTCCGAGTCCAAACCCTCTATTGTAAAAGACACTATACCAACTCGATGTTCTTTCTCTTTAGGAACATATAATGTAATTTCTGGCAGTTTCTCTAATTCGGAGATTAAATATTCCAACAATTGTCTTTCATTCTCTATTTCGTTTTCCATATTAACGGTATCCAATGCCGCATTCAATCCTGCAATTGCCGGAATATTACTACTAGCTGCCTCAAACTTTCCACTCCCGATTTGGGGCATATCCAAATTTAATGAATCACTTCCTGTCCCTCCAACAAAGAACTCGTTTAGACGCCTTTTCGTAATATTAATAAATCCACCTATTCCAAAGGGTCCATATAATGTTTTATGGCCCGCAAAAGCAATAAAATCTGCCTCTATTTCTCTGCCATCAATCGGAACCAGTCCCATTGATTGTGCTGTGTCTAAAACATTTATACTTCCAAATCGTCGGCTTTCTCGAAAAATTTCTTTGACTGGAAGAATATATCCTGTAACATTGCTAACATGTGTACAAAAAACCGCTGTAGGTGCAAACCTGGAAAATTCATATTTCATTTTTTCCACATCAATTTCAAAAGTGTTTGCATCAATCGGAAGTTCTTTTATTATAACCTTTTTGCATTTTGCAAGATAATTTAGCGTTCGTCCTACAGCATTATGTTCATATGGGGAAACATATATAACACTTCCATCCTGCCATTCTAAGCCATTGATAATTTGATTCATAGCAATTGTTATAGAGGGAGAAAAAACAACTTCAGCCTCTTCTAAATGAATAAGCCGACACAATTTGTTTTTTGTTTCCTCTATCAACGCTGTTGCCTGTCTAGCCAGTTTATAAGAGCCTCTCCCTGCATTTACTGCCATTTCCCGATTTGCTTTATCCAAAGCCTGATATACGCTTTCAGGCTTTGGAAATGTAGTTGCCGCATTATCCAAATAAATTAATTTATTCATCCCTTTCTTTATCCAATCACCTTTTCTATCATTTCTAATAATATTGCCACTCTACTATTTACACTCAAATCATCATACTCTTCTAATGTATCTTCAATAATATTTCGTAAGACGCTCCCTTCTCCTTCATTAATCCGATCATAATATCGTGTTATCTCTTTTCCACCCATTCCGGTAAATGACAATTTTAACCTTCCTTCATTCACATCCTCCCGAATAGACTCAACTTCTTTTTTCAGCTCTTGCAAAGAAACAGCATATTGTTCACAGGAATTATCATTCCAATTCTCCACATAAATTCCAGTTACTACTTTTACCAATTTTTTTGTAATCTCTACATCATCATAGATATCTATCTTTTCTATACATGTCATAAATTTTGTGATATTTCCGCTATATAGCCCTTTTTTTGAAACATCACTCTGCTTATCATACCACTCTTTTAATGTATGGAATAAATCTTCTTTCTTTTTATTTCCAAATATCTCAAACGTCTTATTAACTGCTTTTTGAAGAATCCAAACATAATACTCGTCAAGAGCCCCTTTACATAATAAAATTTTATTATATGTCTCTTCGAAATTATCTTTGCAATTAAGCATCTCCGGTATCTTAACAAAAATAATTTCATATGGATTTACATCTGCCTTTTGAAGCAAATTTCTTAATCCGCCAAGATAACGAGACATACCTTTTGCATCATATTCATTAATCATCTCAATATTTCGAGTGACTTGCGGTAAGGCTCTAAACCATCTTTGCATACATATCAAAATATCATGAATACGGGAATCTGATAAATTATAGCTATCCTCAACATGAAAAAGTTTTTGAAGATTCTTTATATATTTTTCTTTTTGCACATCCGCTTTCGAAACAAAGAGGGAATAATCCTCTGGAGCTTCACACATATTTATCACAATATCGGATGTAATCTGTACTTCCATTTTTGAGAAATATACCACAATATCTTCTTTTCGTTTTGACAGTATATAAGACAAATATACGGGAATAACTCCCTCCCTCATTCCATAAGGCTTTTCCACCAATTTTTTAATCAGCCCCATTAATGACTGCCTATTATCAGAACAACTGTCAATAAATTCATTCATAATACATAATACTCTTTGAATGTTCTCATCTGGCTGCCCTTCAAGAATTTTAGTCACCTTAAATAAAGAGCGATAAATTGTTGCTTCTTGATTTGTCCCTGCATAAAAGCTCTCATTATCTTTATGATTTAATATTGCTTCTACAATCACTTTCCTAGACTTTCTTGTTTGAGATGTTCTGAGAACTCTTCTATTAATCAGTTCATTATTAATAATTGGCGTTTGATCATAAACTCTTTCACAGCATAAGTTAACCGCTGTTTCTTCCCTATCACAATTTAAAGTCTCTACATTCTCACCATTGTAAAACAATACTTTACAGTGGATGTTCTGATCAAAAATAGACTCTATATGACCAGATAACTCTTTTGACAAATCTTCTTCTAATAAAGGCAGTTCTTTCTTTAATACTTCATTATTATCAACAAACACCTGATTTTCTTTTAATTCCTGCACAATCTCATAATCCTGTGCTTGTTTAATTAGTTCAAAAGGTTTATCCGTACATTTTACTACTAGCCTTTCATCTTCATAAAATAATACTCTTTCTTTTACCTGCTCCTCCCAATTATCTTCCTTCAAAGCATAAAGCGAAATAACCTTTCCATCCGCCAAATCTTCAGGTCCAAAAAACACTTCCGAATTTTGAATATTTAAAAAGTCTTCCACATTCATATACTCATGTCCGAAATATCTTGTCATCATATGATCTGTATTATACTTTTTGGGAATCACAAAATATTTGTCCATAACACTTGACAGAACACTTGAAATATTGACAGAATCACCTTTTAAGCCTCTACGCCTTTTTATCTCTACTTTCAAGGCAGATCCGGCCCTTGTTTTAAAAACATAAGTATTGGTTGCACCTTTTTTATATATAAGTTGTTTATCTGCCAGTTTTGATATGATTTCTATTCCATCCGCAACCCCGGAAGCCAAACATAACGTTTCTTTTGTGGCGGGAAGCTCATCCTCTTTATTAACAATGAGAATAACTGCCAAAGCCTTTATTATCTTTTGTTCCTCATTTGTCTCACTTTTAGAAACCGCATATTCCGCATTTAACCATTCATTATGTATGAATTCATTTGTTACTTCTTTTTTAAACAAATTACTAAAATAATCATAAATTAAATCTGCACCTATGCTCCAAGAAGCATCTTCCGTATGTTCCGAAATGAATCTGGCCATACTATACTGTTCATTTTTAGAAATGAATGTGAATAAAGTTCTTTCATTTTGTGCCACCTTTTCACTAATATTTAATAAAAGATATGCACTAATAGGACTTAATGGATAACATCCTTTAAGAATGATTTTTTCAAAATCACTCAAATTAAAATTAGTCTTAAAAGGAAGTAACTGATAGTATCTTTCTTTTGATTGTTCTCCTGTACAAACCTGATATTGTGGTATAGTTTTTAAACCATCCTCATCTTTTTGGATAGCATTTTGAATTAATTCATAGTTATTTTTAAATGAAGTGATAAAATATCGCTCTTCTAATCTTCCTTCAATCCCTGTAAAAGAATTAATAATTTCTGTCGATAAATATTTTCCATATTCTTTTATACTTTTATGTGCTACCATTGTAATGAATATTTGTGCTTGCTTCGATTCCGTTGCTAGTTCGCAAATATCCTGTAGTAACTTCATATTGTTTCCAGTATTTAATTTATCCTGTCCTTCTATAAATTTGCTAAATTCATCAAAAACAATATAAATCCCACTATATTTCCCTAGATCAATTAATTTTTCGCTTACACTTTTATACAGAGGTAATACTTCTGAAACTGCTAACGGATTAAACTCACTACCCGAAGTAATTTCAGGATAAATTTCTTTAAATACTTCTAATGTTTCCTTTGAATACTGTTTTAGTTCTGCTATTGATTGCTTTGCTGATCTACCATATTTTTTAAGAGCATCTTCATATTGTATATATGTCTCCGGGTAATTCTCTTTCCAGTCTTTTATTCTTTTTATCGCTATTGAATAATAAGTATCTGGTATTAAATCATCCAATTTTTCACGAATCAAAGCTTCATGAAGTGCATACAAAAAGGCTTGATTCAAATCTCCTCTTGAATCCGTAATGATAACCGGTAAATATCTTTTTCCACTCCAAATTTCTTCAATAACTTCACATATATCGTTACCTATGTCATCTACTTTACCTATTTTATTTATTAATTGTTTTATTACTCTTTTATTAGAAGTATTTCTTTCCATAGAAATAATTGCCAATAAGATAAGTAATAGATGTGACTTTCCCTTTCCATATGGACCTATCAAAAGCGTAGCCTGATCCTTTTTTCGATTAATAGACTGCAAATACATTGATAAAATCCTGATTGATGATTGTGTCGGAATATAGCTTAATATTTTTTCTTTTTTATTTAAACTCAAATAAAGGTTTACCGCATTTCTAAAATCAGTATTAAATTTTATAACATCGCCTAGCTTTTTACCCTCTATCATAGTTACCCCTATCTATGGCTTTGATAATACATCTCCGCCACTTCTACTTGTTCTAAATCTCTCAATTTATACACCATATCCAGACCTGCTGTTCTATCTACACGAATATATTCCATATCATTCAGTTTATCTAACATTTCATTAATTGTAATACGTGATATTTGATATATAGCAGAAAGACTTTTTTCCCCTGTACAAAGAGCTTCTATGGATATTGATGTTTGTCCTTTCATTAAAGAAGCCAATTCATACAAAATATTCCACTCGTAAATATTTCTGTCATCAGGATGACCTTTTGTGTACATCCCATCCGCTTTTTTAATCAATCCCAACTGCACCATTGGAGATATATTTTTATCCTCCGGATCACTAATACCTCTTTCTTTTCCATACATATTCAGCAGAACATCCACATCGTTTTTTAATGATTGTTCAGCAAAGGGGACTCCATTTGTATACTTAAATATTTCTCTTTTCAAACATTTTATTATTTCATCTTTATCAAATTCGTCCAGATCGCAACAGTTAAAAAACATATACCAGGTAGTAGCTTCGCCTATATTTTTTGCAATATTCGACTGCAAAATCCAAATTGTAAATATATCTTCAAAATACTTATCATACTTTACAATTGTCTTTGCTATATCAGTTAAAAAAACGCCTTTTGTTCCCTTTTCTTCAATAAGGTTATATGCTTTTAGCCAATATCTTAAAGATTTTACCATATTATTTCCAAGCCCGAATATATCTGGTGCATCTTGTCCTTGGAACACAAACGGATTATGCTCTATTAGCATAATTCCTTTATTCAGCCAACCATCACGCAGTACAAACTTTTCGTGTCCCTGCAGCCTAATTTTTATCTTCCCTCGTGCCATATTATTCCCTCTTTATTTTTAATACTTTTCTCATATAGCATCCTGCATTAAAATGGCTAATGCATTCGGCACAACGTTTACATTTGTCGTCATCTATTCTATATATGCTATTTCCTTTTCCATCTTCTTTAATGCTAATAGCGTCATGTTTACAGATACTTTCACATGCCTTGCATCCAATACACATCTGGTACTTTGTAAGCTGACACTGAACCTTTCCTTCCACCCCTGAAAGTGATTTTGCCTTAGCTAATGTTTTCTTCTTTATTGTCACCTTCAATTTGGTGCTTCCTATTCTTCCTCGCAAAATCAAAACCACATTTCCCGACTTATCTAAAACATATACCTCCCCAAGCCGTTTATTGCCAAGTTCTTTATTTATAAATCCGAATGGTCTAAATAATTCATACAAATCTTCCGTAATAGGACGTTGCAATTCATAATTGAAAGCATTCTCTTCAGTAACACAAGCTTCAAACGAGACGATCGATTTTTTAGCCATCTCAAGCCCATTGCCTCCTTGTCTAGCTTTCCAATTTCCGCTATCTATGTACTCTTCCGGATCAGGTTTTCCTATTTGTATGGCAAAATTTAGAAGAACCTCACGCCAATGAATATACTGTTCATGCATATGAACTTTCGATAAAAACTCTGACCATAAGCCATTATTGGGACAACACCAACAGCCTACCCGTGAATATCCTAGTTTATATGCATCATTAAAATCTATTCCGGTTGTTAAAATATAGAGCCATACATCAAAATCCGTCCAATCAATAATTGGAGAAACTACAGTCTGCTTTGATATTTTAGGACTTTCACTTTCTCTTTCGTATTTACTGCGGCTTGCAGACTCATTTCTTCTAATGCCATAAAAAGTTAATATATTGGTTTTTTCTTTGAAAGCAGAGGCTATTGTTTTTTGAATGGCTCCTGTTTTAAATATTGTACAGCACCATCTCATAACCCGGCTAGGAGGACCCACCACTTTGCAAAGTTCTTCAAAATTTTTTTCTCTATTTTTGGCCGTTAAAACCCTTACTCCTTGTGATTCATCATTTTTCTTAAATCGCTTTTTATATTCAATTGTAGAGGGAAATTCCAAGGTAGTATCTCCAAACACATGTAAAACTTTATTTGTTCCTAGTGCTTTATTAACTAAATGTGAGGTAACCGTTGAGTCTTTTCCCCCACTAAAAGAAACCATCATATCCTCTATCGAATACTTATCTTTATAACCTTGTATAAAATGAATAGCTTCTGCATTAATATCATTATATCTATCCTTATTCACCCTAATAAAATCTGATATATTTTTTTCAAAATACGATCTGTCTGCTTTTCCAATCCACATTTCATATGCTTCTTTAATTTTTCGTATTTTCTCAATCGGCCATTTATTTATTGTTGATATTGATATTTTTATTTTTTTACCATCAACAATATATGCACCGCTTCCATACCACACAGATTTATCATCAAAAAATAATGGATAATCTTTACCCAGTATCAATGCAAGTATTATTCTTTCTTCGACAAAAACAGGTCTCAAATCTGTTGCTATATATTCTCCAGCTTCTCCACAACGTGGGCAAACTTTTTCATAAATTGGGACATTACATTTTGCACACCAATACAGCGTAGTGGACATTATTGTTTTTGTTTTACAATTTTCTTTGACACAAATATCTCCTGTCATAGGAACATTGCATTTTGGGCATATTGTCTCAATCATATATTCTCCCTTATCAATGTTTCATCTTTAACTCGAATATTTCTTATTATTCATTTTCACTTTTCTATTTTATCACCCACAAATTGTACCGTCAACTTTTTTAGAACAGATGTTCTTGAATTTATTATAAAATATAAATTTTACTTTCTCTGATATGTATAATATTTGAAATATTATACATATTCATCCAAATTAGTTTATACTTCCTATTTCACTTCATACCCCGCAATAATCCTATCTACTACTCTCTCCGGCGAATCATTATCCATATAAAACTTATTCTTCACACTCACGAATTCTTTCTCCTTTTCAGCAGAATCCATCGCCTCCAAAGTAACAGCATTGAGTATATTACGGCTGATTGCAAATGGTATCTGCTGTTCCCTTACTGAATGCCTCAAAAAATATTAAATACTATAGACAAGCTCATACCCGAATCTGCAAACAAAGCACCAGCCTGTGCCTTCAAATTTTCACCCACGCCAAAAGTAACATTTACATTCTTCACTATTTCTTTTCCTCTTCCTATCACTTATCCGTTTATTCCCTATATTAATCATATAGAATCATCAAATAGAAGTCAATTATATCATGTATTGTTTATGTGCAAAAACTGTGCATTTTAAATCAGTCAGCTAGCAACCCTATTTCATTTCCCTCTGCAACACCCACTTCCGCATAAAAAGGTATCCCGCAAGCCCGTTCAATGACTTTCAGAATACCTTAATATCTCAAAAAAAGTTTCATCCTAAAACACTTATAGCTATTTCATTCCCCTTTATCCGGCACAAATACTCTTTCTTAATATTTCACCTCTATCACTTCTCCTGTCTGACTGGACTTCTCAGCCGCAAACACCACTCTCATCGCCTTAAGCGCTTCTTCCCCCGACGACGGAGGAACCGTATCCTTTATAATACAGTCCGCAAACCGATCAATCACCCCGGAATTGAACAGCTTACCGGATGTCTGTTCCTCGTTAGTTCCCACCGTATCCAGTTCAAACTTCTCTGTTTCTCCCCCTTTCCTTTCTAAAATCAGTGTATATCGAGAATCCGTATAACACCGCAGCATTCCCTCACTTCCCTGAATAATAGTGGAATTGCACTCCTCTCCATATTGGGTCCAGCTCACATGCATGGTTCCCGTCACACCGCTCTTCGTCTGGTAAATGCAGTATGCATTGTCGTCCACCGAAATCAGCGTACCGTCAGGATACCTCTTGTCCACAGTCGATAAAATTGCACTGACTTTTGTTATAGGCTCTCCCAACAGATAATGGATAAGATCCGTTTTATGAACACCCAGATCCGCCATAGCGCCAAATACGGAGCGTTTTTTATCAAAAAACCAGGGATTGGCCTGTCCGGACCAGGCTTCCGGTCCGGAATGTTCAAATCTTGTGTCAAAAGACAAAACCTTTCCGACAGCCCCCTTTCTAATCAATTCTCTGGCCTTTATATGCGCCTGGGCAAACCGCTGATTTTGTCCTATCATCAATTTTCTGTTATTTTGCTTTGCCGCCTCTGCCATCGCCTCACATTCCTCAAGAGTAACTGCCATAGGCTTTTCACAAAGGACATGCAGCCCCGCCTCCAAAGCCCGAATCGAAATGGATGCATGCATGGCATTTGCCACACAGACACTGACCGCATCCACTCCGCTGTGCAAAAGCTCCTCTAAATCCGTATAAACCTTTCCCCCGTATTTGGCTGCCATTTTTTCGGCAGTCTCGGTCTTTATATCATAATAAGCGGCAATCTCGCAATTTTCATTGGCTGCATACTCGGGAATATGACGAACCTGAGCAATCGTTCCGCATCCAATAATTCCCACTTTCAGCATAAGCTTTCCCTCCAATCCCATACATGTAACCGTTTCCGCCAAGCTCCCTATTAATCAATCACCAATAGATCCGGTCTTTCCATAACAATTCCATTCATATTGTATTCCAGCTTGGGGTAAGAAATAGGACGCGTTATAAACACAGGTCCATCCTCCGTTACATAAAAGGAGTCCTCTGATTTCGTTCCGTCAACAACCGGATTAAAACAATAGGCCTGATTTTTTTGGATTTTATGATGGCATGCCGGCGTTATCATATAATCCCTGGGCCAATATCCCTGACAGCCTCCCTGCCCGTGCTTTTCAAACATTCCCGGATATCCCTTATCCAAATATGCCTGCTTTAATGTCTGATACAGCTTCAGCTCATCCACACCCACAGCCGCTTCCGCAACGGTCCTGCATTCCATTTCGCAACAATCCCTGTATTGCTCCGTAAATGCTTCATCCGGCTTGCCAAAATAAATCATTCTCGAAACGGTCGTAATCAGTCCTTTATATCTTCCGTTGATGGATACAATCAGATTGTGCTCCAGCTTCTTATTTGTCGGAAGCCCGTGACGATAGCGATAGCTTCTTTCATCCGCAGATACCAGGTGCATTACCTGTTCAATGTTGTATTTCCACAGTGCATTTGATATTCCGCCTGCAATTTCCAGCTCTGTCATGCCCGGTTGAATCGTCGGAAGATATTCCTCAAGAGCCCTGGAAATGCTATCTCCCAGATAGCGGTATCGCCCAAGTTCATTTTCCGTCAGACAATAACGCAGCGTGCTAATTCTGCCATTATCTACTGCTGCACTCCCGCATGGCGTATCAGAAAGTACTTTTTCCATTGAAGTCACGTGTCTTTTTACAAATTCTTCCACTCCGTTTTCTTCCCAGCCGTACACAAATAATTCAAACCCAAGCTCAGGAAGCTGCTCTTCTTCCAGAATCCGCGGTTCTTCTATTACATTGCAGGCGGCATAGCATTGGGTTTTTGTAACTAAAACCGCAACCGCGCCATTATCAAAGCAGTTTGCAACAAAATTTTTCCCCCCTGCCGTAACCCAGCTGAAATTCGGGTGTTTCATCAGCAAAAGGGCTTCCATCCCCATTTCATCCAGCAAATCATAAATCCGTTTCTTTTTAATTTCTATTTCCGCAATCCTTCCTTCTAAAGAAGCGTCTTCTTTATACTTAAAATAATTCATTTATTTTCCTCCTGCAGGCAGGGATCTATTAAAATTTCAACCCCTTCCCCTGTTTTCATAAGTTCAATTCCTTCTAAAATTCCCTCTAACGGCAATGTGTGTGTAATTAATTCCTCCAGATGCAGCACGCCGCTTTCCAACAGTCTTACTGCCCGCGGAAATGTTGCGTTTGCAAGCCAGGTTCCTCTGACGGCTATCTCATTCTGCGTAATCCGGCTCTGCGCAATCTGACATTCCGCCTTCTTATTCACACCGAACAGCAGCACCGTCCCGCCCTTCCGGACCACATTTACCGCCTGACGCATCTGACTTCCCACTACCTCCGCACAGTAATCTGCCCCCATGGGAACCTGGCTGTGCACAACCTCTTCTAAGCTCTGCTCCAATGGATTTACAGTTATGTCTGCTCCGCATTTTTTCGCCAATGCTCTTTTTCTTTCATTCGGATCGGACACAATAATCGGATACGCGCCTGCTGCTTTCATCATCTGTACAAACATAAGACCAATGGTTCCTGCTCCAATCACCACCGCACTCTCTCCGGGCATTACTCGTATCTTTTGAAATCCATTCAGAAGACATGCCAGGGGCTCTGCAAAAGCCGCAATCCTGGCCGGAAGCGCCGGGCTTATCCTATAAACCGTTTTTTCCGATGTTCTGACAAACTCCGCAAAGCCGCCGTCCACATCTATTCCCATTGCACGGATATGTTCGCAAAAGTTGGGATAGTTATTTTTACAATAATCGCAGGTCCCGCAATAATCATTGGGATTCAACACTACTCTGTCCCCTGGCTTTACCGTAGTCACCGCACTTCCGATCTCCACAATTTCTCCGCAAATTTCATGACCCAATACGGTCCCCGGTGTTGCCTCATATCCGGGTGGAACGCTCATAATATGTACATCCGTACCGCAGATACTGCACAATTCCACTTTTATAATAACATCATCCGCCCGTATAATCTCGGGCTTTGGAATCTCCTTTATTTTTAAAACTCCCTCTCTCTCAAATACCGCAGCTCTCATATGCTCTCTCCTTTTTTATTTTCCCTCTGATACCGGTTCTGATTTATTGGCTCTTGCAATTTCTTTTTTCTGCTGATATTTCATAGCTGCATAGTCTAACAAAATTCCGATAATAAGCAGAATTCCATATGTTGAAGAACGGACAAAGCTGCTGATTCGAAGCAGGTTAAATCCCGAATCCAACATCTGAAGGGCTGTTGCGGACAATAAAATATTAAGCATATTTCCTTTTCCTCCCAATGGAGATATCCCCGCAAAGACGGATGCCAGCATAGCCTGCAGAACATAGGAAGAACCATAATCATATTTTGCAGAATTTGTTCTGGCCAAAATCAAAATTCCCGTCAGAGCACCCAGCATGGAGGAAATCATATACGTTTTAAACACTGTTTTTACATTATCAATTCCGCAATAAAAGCTTGCCGCACGGTTAGATCCGAAGAGCTGTGTGCGGATTCCATGTACGGTATGATGAATTACAATGCATACTGCCGCAAGCGCCGCGAGAAAAATAACCAATGGCATCGGAATGATGCCCAGCACCTTTCCATTTCCAATAAACATAATCTGTTCCGGGAAAACTCCAAATACCCCCTGCCCCTTTGTCAGAACCATACTAACGCCCATAAAGAGATTCTGTGTGCCCAATGTTGCAAGAATCGGAAAGATTCCCATATGCGCCACCAAGAATCCGTTGATCATTCCGCATACCAGTCCTATCAGGACCGTAACAGCCAGACACAAAAACAAATACGGCCAGGCTTCTCCTGCTGCTGTCCCTTCCGGCATCATATATAACAAAATCATGCCGTTAACTGTAGCCGTAAGATTCGCAACCGCAACAATCGACAAATCCGCGCCTGCCGTCAGCATGGTAATGCCGATTCCCAATGTCAGTATCCCGGCTTCCGGAAACTGAAAGCACATGGATTCAAAGTTATACCCTGTCAGAAAACGCTCCGGCCTTAAACATGAAAAAATCATAAAAATTACCAGATTAATTCCAATTAACTGTTTCACTTTTCCCATACATGCGCCCCCTTTATACAGTCCCTTCTTTCTTTGCCCTTGCAGACTGAATCAGCACGGCAAATATAACCAGACAACCAAACGTAAACTTCTGCCAGTAAGAGGGAACATTAATCAGCGCAAGGTTATTATTGATCACATTGGTCAGCATCAATCCCAGAAACACGCCTGGTATTGTTCCCTTACCTCCCGATATGCTCGTGCCTCCCATAACCACGGCCGCTATCACTGTCAGTTCTTCTCCCTGAAAACTCATGGGATCTGCCATCCGGTTGTTGCTGACGTAAATAAGTCCGCCGATACCTGCCATAACACCGGCATATCCGTAAATGAACATGCGGACCCCTGTCAGGTTATACCCTAACCGCTGGGCGCTTGAACTGTCTCCGCCCAATGCATATACTCCGCGGCCAATGATTGTATAATTCAAAATCAAATGGGTAAACAGCATAATCCCCAGCATAATGAATACGGAAAAATGCAGTCCGTAGGTCGAGCCGGTCCCATCCATTCTGTTAAACAAATATGTTTTTGAGAATTCAATGGTACATTCCGGCATTTCCGTGCTTGCCACATATTCATTTCCCACAAAATTTAGGACAAGACCTCTGATTGTTGTTGCCAGGCAAAGGGTAACGATAAAGATAGGAATCTCAAACGTATTTACCAAAAATGCATTGCAAAAACCAAACAGCATGCCAATCAGCGCCGATATCAGAAATAACGGAAGAATCGGTCCTGTATAGTCAAGTGCCAGCGCCAGACGTATGGTCATATATGCCGAGCAGATTGCAATCGCCATAAACGACATGTCCACCCCTCCGTTGATAATCACCATCATTACCCCGCAGGCAAAAATCCCCGTAACAATCATTGTGCGAAACAAATCAAACATATTTCTGGCTGTCAGAAAGGCAGGATTTATAACAGAAAATGTTATCATTACCATTACCAATATCACAAAAACAACGCACTCATTGCTTTTGTAAAACTTATTTATCTTTGTTTTCAACATTTTCCATTCCCCCTTTCTTCTCAATATTCTGTGTTATCTTTTCATTCAGAATATCTGCCGTAATCTGCTCAGTCATATTTTCATAGACCATGCGGCCGCTGTTCATTACTATGATTCGGTTTGTTGTGCTGAGCAGTTCTCCGATATCATCTGAAATTAATACAACGGCCAGTCCGTTACGGGCTAACTCCTTTAAAATCCGGTGAATCTCACTCTTGGATTTGACATCAACGCCGACGGAGGGACCATTCAGAATTAAGATTTCCGGATTTGTCGCAAGCCATCTGGCAATAACTACCCGCTGCTGATTTCCCCCCGAAAAAGTTCCGGCCGGCACTTCCGGTCCCGAAGCATTGATGCTTAATTCCCGAATCCGTTCCTTTGCTTCCGCCCTCATCCCCGCATCATCAAGCCAGCCGTTTTTCTTTTTCTTCTGATCCAAAACCGCCGCATTGATATTATCCGTGAGGCTTCTTTCCATAAAAAGCCCTTCTGTCAAACGGTCCTCCGGCACATATGCAATGCGGTTTTCCATGGCTGTCCGTATATTTTTCAGATGCTTTTCCTCCCCATGGATCTTCAGCGTGCCTGTATCGATCTTCCCTATCCCGAATAAGGCCTTGGCAAGCTCCGTTCTTCCTGAACCAAGCTGCCCTGTAATTCCAAGGATCTCACCCGCCCGCAAATGAAAGCTGATGTCCTCAAAGCTCCCCTCCTGCGTCCAGTGCTCTGCCTCCAGTACTGTTCTTTCCTCTTCTGCTTCGTAAGAAAAGCTGTCTTCCTCAATTTCCTGCCCTGTCATATAGTAAACAAGGCGTTCTTTCTCAAATTCATCGGCCCTTTTATCTACAATCATATTGCCGTTTCTGATTACCGCAATCCGCTGGCAGACCGTAAAAACTTCATCCAGCTTATGGCTTACAAAAATAACGGAAATGCCCTTTTCCGATAACCCGTAAATAATTTCATACAGCCGTTCAATTTCCTTTTGCGTCAATGCCGTTGTAGGCTCATCCATAATAATCAGCCTGGCTTTCTGTAAAATGGCCCTTGATATAGCCACAATCTGCTTTTGAGCGACCGAAAGATACCGCACCTCCTGTTCCAAATCCATTTCAACCCCAATTTCTTTCAGGGCATCCGCCGCTTCCTTCTTAATCCTTTTCCAGTTTACCAGACGCTTTCCTTCCACAAGCTGTGTTCCCAAGGAAATGTTCTCCGCTACAGTAAGGTTGGGAAATACTGAAAAGTCCTGATAAATCACCTGTACGCCTTCCTTAATGGAAATCGTCGGAAGAAGCTCCGTATAAGCATGACCATTCAGCTCTATTTGGCCGGAATCTGCCTTATATACGCCGGATATGATCTTTATCAGCGTTGACTTCCCGCACCCGTTTTCGCCTACCAGACAAAGCCTTTCTCCCGGAGCAAGTGTCAGATTGATATTTTTCAGTACGCGATGGCCGGAAAAAGATTTGTTAATTCCTGTCACTTTCAAAACCGGAGTTTCCATAAGCCACACCCCTTTACTCTTTCATGCAAGAGGCTGCCTCAAATATGCTTTGAGGCAGCCCTGTTTCTTTGTCTGCAGGCTAAAAATCATTCTCAGCCAATGTGTCCGCCGTAACGTCTCTCCAAGCCTCACCAAGAATTACATTGCCGTCTAATTTGATAGAATGGTATCCCTCAACACCCAAATCCATTCCGTCCGTAATCTCTCCGCCATTTTTTAGAATTTCTCCAACCTTAGCCATAATGTATCCGCTGTCTGCCGGGTCCCAGCATCCAAGGAAACTCAATGCACCGGATTCAATATAATCTTTATTCGCACTGGGAAGTCCGTTTCCGACAACGGCGACAGCGCCCTGCTTTCCGGCCTCCTCTACTGCCAGCGCATATCCCGGAAGGTCGGTAGCTGATGTAACAAACATTCCTTTCAATTCCGGATATGTCTTCATAAGCTCCGCCGCCTTTTCCTGAGATGCCTTCTGATTATAATTCGTTTCTACAAATGCATCCTCATTTACACATACCATATTGGGATATGCCTCTTTCTGTCTCTCCACGGCGCCGTTGGCCCATGACATATGAGATTTTGCTGTGAGGGAGCCTACACACATTACGTATTCACCCTCCTCGCCCATCGCTTCCGCCAGTTTATCCATCAAATGTGCTCCGTAGGCGGCGCCGTCAAATGCCTCCACATCATAATCTACATTTACAATTCCCTGTGCCTCATGAGAGATTACAATAATTCCCTGCTCTCTGGCTTTTTGAAGAACCGGTTCTACCGCTTCCGGAGAAACGGGTACAATTGTCAGTACATCAACGCCCTGTGTGATGAGGTTCTCTACTTCTTTAACCTGTAATGCGGCGTCTCCCTTATCTGCTCCGGTCTGGAATGCTTCGTTCCCCGTCTCTTCCCCATAGCGTTCAATTCCTACCGCCATACGGTTAAACCATGCACCGCCAACTGATTTCGGCAGATTGGCAACCACAATTTTCGCTCCTGTCTCTTCTTTTGCTTCCTCTTTCACTTCTTCGGATTCTGCTTCTTTTTCTTCCTCCTGTACAGGCGCCGGCTCTGTCACTTCCGCTTCCTTTTTCCCACACCCGGACAGTGCACTTACACACAGACACATCCCCAGAAGAACTGCTAACATCTTTTTCATTTCTTATCCTCCTTCTCACTGTTATTTAATTGTTATAGCAAATTACGATTTCATTATAACAGCTTACAATTCCTAGTCAATACTATTTCTTTAAATTGTATACACTTTGTTTATATTGTACACTTTTTTATAATTTTTTTGTATATATTTACCTAAACAAAAAAGCATAATCTATTTATTTTATTCATTTAGGCCAAAGCGAAAAATTTAACGGTGTTTTGGTCGGATGAACAGCATCTGCTCCAAAGCGGCAGAAACCGTGAGCAGAGATTTCATTTCTGCATAAAAATTACGCCGAGTGCAACTCTGAAAATGAGTTGCACTCGGCGCTTCTTACATTCTGCTTAAAACAGCAGTTATTGCCTTTATTCGATTGTTATTTTGCCGATATCAACCAAACCTCTGCTATGACCAGAATGTTCCATTATAATCTTTTTCCAGATCATGAAAATGCAGGTTATGCTGTGTCAGCAGTTTTAAAGCCCGCTTTTCATCCCGTTCCATCAAAGCGTCAACAATCTCTTCATGCTGACGATACTGTTCCTGGGGATTTTCCAGAAAATTTGATCGCCAGGACTGCAAAAATTCAATTTTTAAATATAATTTTTTTTGAAACTCTATCAACTGCCGATTCTTACTGATAATACTAAGCTCCAGGTGGAATGCACAGTCCTTTCTTATTTTTTCAGCAATATTCTCTGTCAGTCCTGCTTCCAGACAAGCTTTCGAATACTCTCTCATCTTTCCAAACTCTGCATTGCTTCCATAAAAAACAGCCAGTTTGACTGCCAGATTGTCTAACTGAACACGTGTAATTCCAATCTCTTTAATAAGAGATTCATCCCAATTAGCAACCTCTGCGTAACGATTCGGATACATATTAATAATGCCGTCATTTGCCAACTGTTTCATGGCCTCACGGATTGGTGTTCTGCTGATTCCAAATTGTGCTGCAATCCTGGCCTCCGGCACACGGCATCCCGGTTTAATCTCCATAGATAAAATCATATCCAACAAATATTGATATACAGTCTCACTCAAACTGACGCTGTTTTCCTGCTTCATTTCTGTTCCCCTTTTATGCGCTGTATAAATATTTACTTACTTATATTTAACCTTTTTAACTATATCAAATTATGGTTACATTTACAATTATTAGTTAATAAAGGCGGTTTTTCCGTTAATTTTTCTTCCCACGCTTTTTTCTCCCCCGAAACTCCTCAATCCTCCCCTCAATCTCCGTATAGTCCCTCTCAAACAACTCCTCACTAATCAACCCATTCAAGATCTCTTCCGGCACCCGCTCCACGATCCGCTCCCTCACAAACTCCTTACTCTTCCCCCCATACCTTGCCATACCGCAAATCTCCTGAATATCCGCCATCTCCGGCCGCCAGAGAATCCGTATCTTACACCTCAGCTCCACCTTCGGATTCCGCGCCGCCTCCCGAATCACATAAAAATCCACGCGCCCATCCAGCCATTCCGCCGAAATAATCCCCCAATACTCCGGTACATGCTCTCCGACATGCATGGCATGGGTAGACCCCACCACCACATAATTCCGATCAAAAAACCGATCATAATCCTTCACCTGCCGCTCCAGCCTCGCATAAGTATCCGCATCACTCTTAATCTCAATCCCCGCAAGCTCCCCCGGAAGCACCATCACAATGTCCGCCCGGGATCTCCCCATCTGCTTCTCCTCAATCACCCGAACCTTGCCGTACCGCTCCTCCAGATAATCAAACAACGGCTCCCGAATATCCCTGTCATACAGCATCACAGTCCACCGCTTTCATACCCATTTCCAAACCCCTCCACAACTTCCGCATGAGCGCCCTCCTTAGTCATATCCATCTGACGCTGCTCCGCATCCAAATATTCCGTATCATCATAATCCTTCAAAATCACCTTGTGCTGCTCCATCTGCCCCACACAATACATATAGAAAGCAAAAACCGATGAAATCACACCGCAGGCAATCTGCAGACAGATCTTGCCACGCAGTCCGCCCAACCACAGAAACACCAGAATCAAAATCCAAATAATATTTACGGCCGAAGTAATCACATGGTAAAATACAAAATCCGGATTTTTCCCCTTTCGCTTATTCACAATCTGCTTTACGAAATCCTCTGCCAGAAGCGACGCGCAGAGCGATACCGAATAAGTATAAACAATGCCTTCCTGCAGCAGCCTTTATGCGGATGTCCTGCCGTATTTCAGCAAAATCTGCTTCAAATCCTCTTTCAATTCCGACAACTGCCTTACACTCTCAAAATCCGAAGGCGACAGGGAAGATAAGGATACCGCATCCATACGCCCCACCAAGCTGTGATATTGCCGTTCCAAAACAGTAAGAGTTTCTTGTTTCATTTCCTCCAGACATGACATGCCCCGGTTATCAGGCTCAAGATCAATGTCCATGTTTAGTATATCTTCTATAACCGGCCCGTGTGTCAGTTCATTTAACCGATACACTCCCCGCTCCTCTTTTTCCAGATCTTTATTGGTTACGAGCACACGCAGGACGCCGGCCAGATGACCTTCCCGATAGTCCTCCCCATATTTAAAATCCTCTTTTACTGCCAAACTCTCTTTTATATCCGAGATATCCCGCTTTTCTCCGTCATTCATGATATTCATAATCTTTCTCTGCAGCACTCTGCTTGTGGATTCCATTCCTTCACCCCTTTTTTATTTCTTTCATATTCTTCCATTTTTAATTATAATACACCTTTTTCTTTGGAAAATCAAGCAGAATCATTAAATTCTTTCATTTTTTAGCAGAACTTCATGAACACCAAGATTTAATATCCCCTTTTGCCATTTTATGCGGTGCGGAAGACTTCGTCCGGTAAGATATATTCAAAAAGAGGCGTCAGGCACCATGCCCAACACCTCTATTTCCACACATTATATACACCGAAAGTCCGCAGCCCGTCTCACCGGTCCTGCCATGCATTCAAATACATCCGCACGCATCCCGAATACCGGCCGGATATAGCTTCCGCTTCCCCGCTACACCTTCTGCTTCTTCCCGATATAAACAGGAAACGTATCCGTCCCCTTCAGCTCTTTCCCTGCGCTCACCGTCACGTCCTTGTCCGCGATCACATACTCCACATCCGCGCCGGCTTCCACCACGGTGCCCTGCATCAGAACACAGTTCTTCACCTTCGCGCCTTTGGCAACCTTAACACCGCGGAACAATACGCTGTTCTCCACTTCACCTTCGATAATACAGCCGTCCGCAACCATGATATTCTCTACCTTGGCTCCCGCAATGTAACGAGAAGGATTGTCGTCACGAATCTTTGTATAAACAGGCGCCTCCGAGAACAATGCATCCAGGTTGTAATCATCCAAAAGCTTCATATTCTCATCAAAGTAGCTCTTCATATCGAAAATACGCGCCACATAACCGTCATACTTATACCCCTGAACATTCAGCCGATCAAGCTGATGCAGCAGCACATCACGCTCCAGATATACCTCTCCCCGGACATAAGCCGTATTGACCAAATCAATCAGCAGCTCCCGCCGAATCAGCATAATCCCCATAGCAAAATTCTGTATGCCCTTTGCCTTGGAATTTACATACATCTTGGTAATCCGGCCATCCTGAAGAGCAAAGGTATAGTAAAATCCCTTATCATTGGAAGTGGTCTCCAGAACACTCTCCGGTATCTCCTGCTCATTGTAGGCCATCGTGACGTCAGCCCCGGTGGAAATATGCGCGTCAATCAGTGCTTTGAAGTCAAAATTCACCACAACATTCGTATCCGCCAAAACCACATACTCTTCCTTCTGATCCTGCAGAAATTCCAGAATACCGGCCAGAGCGCCCACACGTCCCACAAAGGGTTTGTTGGTCTTGTCCGCAAAGGGCGGGAAAATCGTCAGGCCGCCGTTTTTCCGCACCAGATCCCACTCACGCCCCGAACCCAAGTGGTCCATCAGAGAGTGATAATTGTTCCGCACCATCAGCGAAACATTGTTGATGCCGCAGTTTGTCATACTGGACAAAATAAAATCAATCAGACGGTAACGGCTGGCAAAGGGAATGGAAGCCATCAGCCGCACATTCACCAGCTCCGGAACGAGCGCGTCGTGACTGTTTGGGAAAATAATGCCGAGAGCACTTTTATTTGCATTCATCATACCTCTTCACCGCCTTCCACATTTTTACTTACCATAGCTTTTGGACCAACCTTGGCCCCGTCCCCCACGGTAACGCCTGCACCAATCGTAGCAACGCCGCTCTCATCGCCGGAAGGCATAGCGCCTACAACGGCATTTTCACCGATGGTTACATTTTCAGCTACAATGCAGTGCTTTACAACGGCGCCCGACTTAATGAGGGTTCCGCCCATCACAACCGCATCCTCCACAATCGCCCCTTCCTCTACCTTGACACCGGCGAAGAGGATGGAGTGCTTCACCGTACCCTTGATCCGGCAGCCGTCCGTAATCATGGCATTTTCCACCTCAGCGCCCGGACAGATCTTGTGGCCGGTCATACCGCTGTTGCGGCTGTAGATCTTCCAATCGGAATCAAAAAGGTTGATACCGCTGTGCTCCGGGTCCAGTACCTCCATATTGGCTTCCCAGAGGGAAGAAATGGTTCCCACATCCTTCCAGTAGCCGCTGAAATGATACGCATACATTCTGCGGCCGTCCCGAAGCAGATTGGGAATGATATTATTTCCAAAATCATTTTCGGATTCCGGATTGGCTTCATCCTCCTCCAGATATTTGCGCAGAATATCCCAGTTGAAGATATAGATGCCCATAGAAGCCAGATTAGACTTGGGATTCTTCGGCTTCTCCTGAAATTCCGTAATCTTATCATCCTCGTCCGCCACCATCAGGCCGAAACGGGAAGCCTCCTCCCAGGGAACTTCCATAACCGCCACGCTGAACTCCGCATCCTTTTCCTTATGGAACCGCAGGAAATCGCTGTAGTCCTGCTTGCAGATCTGGTCGCCGGAAAGGATAATGACATACTTGGGATCATACCGCTCAATAAATGAAATATTCTGGTAGATCGCGTTTGCCGTTCCCTTGTACCAGTCGGAACCACTGGACTTCTGATAAGGCGGAAGCACATGGACGCCTCCGTGGAGACGGTCCAGATCCCAGGGCTGTCCGTTGCCGATGTACTCATTCAGTACCAAAGGCTGATACTGGGTTAAGATGCCCACCGTGTCTATTCCCGAATTAACACAGTTGGACAGCGGAAAGTCGATGATGCGGTATTTTCCGCCAAAAGGAACCGCAGGTTTTGCAAGCTTCTCTGTCAGAGCATACAGGCGCGAGCCCTGGCCGCCGGCAAGGAGCATTGCAATCATTTCTTTTGCCATAAAAATTTCCCCCTTTTTCTGTTTCAGAGAGTACTCTCTTTTGAGATTATACTACAAAACGGCAAAATTTGGTATAGTTTATCAAAAGAAATATGCTTTAAAAGCTTTTTTCTATCCAAAAAATAAACTTTTCGACATTTACGGAGCCTCTTTTTGTCTATATTTTACATTTTATAGATCCGTATGCAAAAGCGCCGATCACCGCCAATAAAATCGGAAGCCCCATAACAAAGAAACGGGAAAGGGCGATGAGAAAAAAGCAGAGGATACTTCCAAGCATAAGGGGCTTTAGGCCGATTTTGTTAATAATTATTTTTTCATGTACGCCTCTCTTCATCAGATGCGATACATCCAGAAGCTTCTCTGCGGCGTTCATCCCTTTCTACCGGAAAAGTCAACTGGTTTAAGCCTGTTTTCTGTTATTACACTATTTCTTGACACCGCAGCAAAATTGTAATATTGTATTTTTAGCATCATATATCCTGCGGTATTTGCCGTATGTCATAGGATTCGGGCATTCGGCCGCTGCCAATGGAAATAAACAAAAAAGCCATTATGTCGGCCGATAAAGCCGCAGACACACGGGAAGGTAATATGGTAAATTTCGTTATTCTATTGGAATGTTTCGGCATATGCCTGACAATTATCGCACTGCTTCTTCTGCTCAACGGAGAAGGCGCCAAAGAGCAGAAGCTGCTGATCCTCATTATGTGCGGAACGATGGTACAGAACATCGGCTATCTGCTGGAGCTGACCGCTCCTACGGTGGAGGCCGCCGTAACAGCGGTGACTGTGGAAAACGTAGGCTCCACCTTTGTACCGCTGTGTTATTGTTGGTTTATCTACATCTATTGTTATATTGCTCCGCCGAAAACATTTTTAAGAGTGGTGGGAGCCGTCAGCTTTTTTACTCTGCCCTCGGTCTTTTTTAACTGGAACGGTCTTTTCTACCAGGATGTTCAGTGGTTAGCGGATGCCAATGGATTTTATCATGTCAGCATCACTTACGGTCCGTTGTATGTATTTTTTCTGTTCAGCCGTATTATCATTCCTTATACCCTCTGCATCTATACACTGGTGAAGGCTATCCGCGAGCGTTCGGATCGGCAGGTCAACCATCAATATTGGACTATACTGGGAATCTCCACCCTGCCTGTTATTATGCTGATAGCTTATGTGTTTAAATTGGTGGTGGTATTCGATCTCACGCCGGTAACACTGGCTATCTCAATGTCCCTGGTGGTCATTGTGGTTTGGAGCCGCCGTAATTACGACTTCCGTCATCTGGCAGCGGAAAAGGTGCTGGAAAGTCTGGGCGACGGCGTTATTGCGCTGGACGACCACGACCGGCTTGTCAGCTATAACAGAGCTGCGGCCAATATCTTTACCCGTCTGCCCTCCCATAAGCTGGGGGAAAATATCCGTGTCGTAGAGGGATTTCGGGAAGAGATGCTCAACGAGGACATTCCCCAGAGCTTTTCCATCAATGAGCAGCACTACGAAAGCCACAGCAAGCATATTATAGATGAAAACGGCAAGATACAGGGCTGCGTTATTTTGATTCTGGATATGACCGATATAAAAGCCTATATCAATGAGATCAAGCGTGTCCGGCGTCAGGCGGAGAAGGCCAGCATTGCAAAAAGTGAATTTCTTGCCAATATGTCCCATGAAATACGGACGCCCATGAACGCCATTATCGGACTGAATGATATTATAATGGAGGAATGCGGAGATACCGAGATCTATGCTCATGCTAAGGATGTGCAGTCCGCGGCTAAAAACCTGCTGGCAATCATCAATGACATTTTGGATCTCTCCAAGGTTGAGGCCGGCAAAATGGAACTGGTGTATGTGGATTACTACATAAAGGTTTTGACCGACGAGATCATGGGCATGATGGATATGGCCGCTTCCCAGCGGGGCTTGATCCTCAAATACGAGTGCGACAAAACGATTCCCTGCCGCTACAACGGCGACGACGGCAGAATCAAACAGATTTTAATCAATATTCTCAGCAACGCCGTCAAGTTTACGAACAAAGGATATGTGCGCGCATATATTACCGGAAAACCCGGAAGGACCGCGGACGAAGAGATGCTTATTTTCTATGTGGAGGATACCGGCTGCGGCATCCGGGAGGAGGATCTCAGCAAGATTTTCGAGGATTTCCGGCAGGTGGACTCCAAGCGGAACCGAAATGCGGAGGGCACCGGACTGGGGCTTGCCATTGTGAAGTATCTTGTGGAACTGATGGAGGGCACCATTGAGGTAGAAAGCACCTATGGCAAAGGGACGACCGTTACGATTATGATCCCTCAGAAAATCGTAGACGCCTCCCCGGTTTCACAGATGCCGGAGCTTCCCCAGGAGGAGCAGAAAATTACGGACAGCTTTACGGCTCCCGGTGTGAAGGTTCTTATTGTGGATGATAATGTCATTAACCGCAAGGTGGCAAGAGGCTTTCTGAAAAATTATGCCTTTGATCTCACCGAGGCCGCAAGCGGACCGGAGGCTGTGGATCTGGTGCGTGATGTTCGGTTTGATATTATTTTTATGGATCATATGATGCCCGGTATGGACGGTATCGAGGCGGCGGAGATCATTCGAAGAGACTGCGGGGAAAACGGGACCGCTCCTGTTATGATCGCCCTGACTGCTAATGCGATGGAAGGTATGCGGGAACATTTCCTGGCATGCGGCTTCCAGGATTTTATTGCCAAGCCCCTTGACCGAAGAGAGCTGAACAATACCCTGCTGCGGTGGGTTCCTGAAAAATACAGGCAGACGGACGGTATCGAGGAGGAAGTTAAGCCCCTTGAGCCGACGGCATTTCAGATTGACGGGATTGATATGAAGGCCGCAATGCAATATTACTCCGGCGACAACGAAGGCTTTGCCGATCTTCTGGAGCTTTACTGCATCGACGGCAAGCGCAAGACGGAGCTTCTGCGCGAGCTTGTGGATTCGGATATGCTGCGTTATCAGATAGAGGTCCACGGACTAAAGAGCGCATCGGCCAATATCGGCGCTATGGAGGTCTCCGCTATGGCCCGTGAGCAGGAAAATGCCGCCGCACAGGGGGACCGGGAATTAATCACTGAGAAGTTTCCTCTTTTGCTGGCGGAATATGAAACTCTTCTGGCTCATATCGGGCAGTTTCTGGAATGGCGCAAAGAGGAACACGCAAAGAAGGAAAAGCTTCCCTGCCCGGACATACAGGAATTGAGGGAGCAGACGGCGGCCGCTTTAGAAGAGCTTAAGCATTTCCGTTCTCAGGAGTGCGCTGACAGAGTGGAGACATTGCTGCTTCATGAACTGCCGAAGGACACGGAGGAGTACCTGCGGCAGATACGGGAGCAGCTGCGGTTATATGAGGATGACAATGCGGAAGAGCTGTTAGGCCGGCTTCTGGAAATACTTGAAAAGTGCGGCTAAGCAACTTTACCCTTTAGTGCCGTCGTGCAGCGACTAGAGATAGGAGGAAGAACAAAAATGAGTGAAACAGAGAGGGGAACTTCAAGAAAGCGCATTTTAGCAGTGGACGATACGGCCATTATCTTAACCAGAATTTCGGATATCCTGCGAAATGATTTTGATGTAATCACGGTCAATTCCGGTGCGCGGGCCTTGAAATATCTGGGACAGGAAAAGCCGGATCTGATTCTGCTGGATATTCAGATGACGCCCAAAAACGGCATTGATACACTCCGGGATATACGCAATATGGAAGGCCGGGCGGACATACCGGTGATTATGCTTACCGGTGTGGAGGATAAGGAGTCGGTCCTTGCAAGCTTTAAACTGGGAATCTGTGATTATATACTCAAACCGTTTAGTTCCGATGATCTGCTGAAACGAATCCGCATGGTTTTTGATCCGGAAAGCCGAACGGATACGGAATTATATTAAAGAGAGGGGATTACAAGATGAATACTGCTTTGGCGAAGGAGGAGCTTGCACAAATACTGGATCAGGCAGTTCAGGATGTGACAGAGCGCACGGCAGGCGTGCGTCTGCGTCAGATGGAGCAGTCGCCGGGGGAAGATCTTTGTACGGTTCAGATCACGTTTGACAAAGGGTTTCGCACCAGCCTGACACTTTGTGCCGATACCGGACTATTGTACCGCATGGCATGCAATTCCTTTCACGAAGAATCCGTTAGTCCTGAGGATCTTGAGGAGTTCAGCAAAGAATATTTCAACGTGCTCTGCGGAAGAATAGCAGGGGCAATGTTTCGGGCCACACAGGTTCCGGCCCATTTTGGCCCGCCGACGTTTTATCACGGGCGCTATGAACCGGAGGGACGTGAGATACAGTTTGTTCTTACGTATTGCGACGAGTACTGCGGAGGCGCACAGTTGATTCACCATGTCCCCTGTTCCGAGGAGGACGGGGCTGTCTCAGGCGAAGGCCAAGAGAAGGGAGTATAGAAAATGAGCAAACGAATTATGGTGGTTGATGATTCACGGCTGGTTCGGGTTCAGCTTGGTGATGTTCTGGAGGGTACGGACTATGAGATTGCGGCTTACTGCCGAAGCGGTGAGGATGCGATTGCCCGGTATGATGAAGTGAAGCCGGATCTGGTGACTATGGATATTATTATGCAGGGGATGGATGGTTTGGACGCTTCCGAGATTATTCTGAAAGAGCATCCTGAGGCCAGGATCGTTATGATCTCGTCTCTGGCTTATGATGATACGTTTGAGCGGGCTAAGGCTATTGGTGCAAAAGGGTTTGTGGATAAGCCGTTTCATCAGGAGCAATTGCTTAAAGTATTTGAAGAGGCATTGTCTTAATGGCAACGCCTCTTTTTTCAAGATTTGGCTGGGAATTTTGACAGCCATTGTATGAGGAAGCTATGGAATATAGGATACGGGAAATACAAAAACAGGAATATCCGTTATTGGAAGATTTTTTATATGAAGCAATTTTTATTCCTGAAGGCGCAGCGGTTCCGCCCAGGACGATTACGGCGGTTCCCCAATTGCGGATTTATGTTGAGAATTTTGGGGAATCACAGGGGGATCTGGGTTTAGTGGCTGAGATTGACAAGCGGATTGTCGGAGCTGTTTGGTCCCGCATTAAGAATGATTATGGGCATATAGATGACGAAACGCCATCTTTGGCAATCTCCCTCTATAAAGAATATAGGAGCCTTGGTATCGGAACAGCCCTGATGAATGAAATTTTTGCTCTGCTTAAATCACATGAATATAAACGCGTTTCTCTCTCCGTTCAAAAGGCTAATTATGCGGCAAAGTTATATTTAAAGGTTGGTTTTAAGGTTATAAGGGAGAATGAAGAAGAATATATTATGATGAAGTATTTATAAAGAAAATGTAGTTCCGGAGGCTGCCGCAAAGTATGGCTGCCTCCGTTTAAATGTGCGGATTATGCTTCTTTTTCTTTTTTCTTATGGCTGAAACCGGCCAATATTCTCAGCACGGCAAAGCTCATAATGGTAATGCCAACAAAGAATTTCGCCGCAGCAGGAAGTATCTGCTCCATTGCCGCCCCCAGTCTGGCATAGTAAAGCGCCAATATTGCGGAAAATATGCTGCCGCACACTCCGCTTATAATAATATCCGTAAAGGGAGTGCTTTTCACTTTTGAACCTGTCTCCCAAATCCCATTGTAGACCATGATACCAATATAAACGACTCCGCCGGCAAGCAAAATTATTGTTTCTCCAAGGACAGCCGCTAATTCTCCTGTAACAATCAGCTGAATTACTATGGTCAGCGCACATACGGCAAATGTCAGACTAAATGCTAAATTTCCGGCCTTTTCTGCTTTTTCCTTCTCCAGCTTATGGTAGTCTGCTACTCTTGATAATGTTTCCTTTAATTCTTTTTCCATAATCTCATTTTTCCTTTCTCCGTCTAAAATTTCCTTTACTTCTACCTCATAGAACTCTGCCATTTGAATCAGGATACTTAAATCCGGCATATTCGTTCCTGTCTCCCAACGGGAAACGGTTCTTCCCGATACGGAAAGAATTTCCGCAAGCTGCTCCTGGGTCAATCCTTTTTCCTTGCGGAGCATTTTCAGAAATCTTCCTATCTTTTTTGTATCCATTTTGGTTGCCTCCTTTCAACTTGAGAATAGCAGTATTATTTCCGTAAAAACACGACGTAAAGCGAGAAAAATCATATTTTTGCTGTTAGACATCTTTGTCGGTTTAGAAAAGGTCCTGCCAAATTGATATTTTTCAATTTGGTAAGACCTTTTTACTGACATTGGGGCTTTATTGGCGGATAACCCGCCGAATCCCATATCTGTCTCTGTCACATTAGTTATCCTTCGCCTGTTGATTCGCCAGCTCATACATGATTTCCGCATCTCTTTTGCTGGTTGTCTTTTCCATAATGACGGCGAGAAGGATAATTGCGGCTAAATTCAGGCTAAAACGAATGAGCGCAAATTTACTTCCCAGCTGAGTTATTGACAGTTTTCGACAGTGCAATGTAAAAAGGCCAATCTACACAAGGCAGATTGACCTTCCGGGCAAGATGGGCTTGCCTTGTACATCATCACATATATATTTAATTCGCTTTTTCAAGAACAGTCGAGGTATTCTCCTCCATTTCCGAGATAACATTCATTCCAGAATCAATATGTCCCAACATAATCAAGCTATCCGAATAACGGAAATCCTGATAAAAAATTGAAAGGTTTCCCCACGGAGCATAGAGGCACAAATTACCTACATCTGGATCACAGCCATCCGGTTCACCCTCCGTCGGCAATTCCTGCGAAAGATAACTGATTTTTTCAATACCGTTGAAATCCTCAAAGTTCAAGTCCAGTGGGAGCATATCATATAAAGCATTTGCAGCAGGTGTATCATAAAGAGTAATCGAAATCTCCTGACCGTCTACAATCATTCTTAATTTCCGCTCTTTCACACTTTCTGAATTGGTTTCTGCAACAACAAAGCCGAGATTATCCAGCCACTCGTTAATTGCCGTTTCTGCCGAAGTAATGTCTGCTCTATAAACACCAATCGGCTCCAATACTTCCGCTGAATCAGGGAGGGCCGCCGTAATATCCCTGACGCTGGCTGCAAGCCCTCCGGTTCCATGCGCACAGAATGGTACAACAATTTTACCCGACAAATCATATTCTTCTATAAAAGAAAAGACTGCCATTGGAGCAGTAACCACCAGTTCGGGTATTCTTCTGTCAAGTATGGACTAAAAAAATTGTTGATTAAAACTTTTCGGTTTCCGCTTATATACAACGGTGTTCAAATTCAAAGTCCATCATACCAGCCGCCGGACAGCAGGCAGGAAAACGCCGCTTTGCGTCTGTCATAGTCAAGTTCATACAATAAGCAAAATCCCCGAAAGTGCTTGAAATGGCGGCATTTCCGGGGATAAGTACTCAAACACCCCTTCAAATTTAGAGGCCATTTTTCTGTTAAAGTTTGTTCCTTGATATGTTGCCAAAATGTTGCCAACAAGAATTAATTATTTAAATCATACAAATGATATGATATCCTCCTCTATCATCTGACAAGTCTATTCCTTTCAAATTGGAAGAAACCAACCATATCTATACGAAAAACATACCCCAATAATTCCACCAATTAAGATTAAATTAACTAACATCCAAATCCATTTTTTTCTAATTACTTTTCCATTGACATCTCGTATAAAATCAATCAATACCCAAATCAAATTAAAAAACACTAGCCCAATAATAAAAGCCATTGTAACTGTTCAGGACCCCCATTATCCAAAGGTGAAATCTGGATTTCCTGAAATTGCATTTTTGATTGCTTCATAAGCATTGTAACC
>OFFP01000310.1_pt1 | contig 40607 bp, 39 predicted proteins | sample 1521431 | NCBI WGS metagenome assembly OFFP01 (sample SAMEA3504104, study PRJEB24116) | mouse gut metagenome | biome: mouse gut; feature: mouse-associated habitat; material: faeces | place: Denmark | collected 2011
ACGATGGAGAACAGTGCCGCGAGTGCCATGCACATCTGCAATATCCACCAAAAAGGTCCCTGCGCACCGGTAAAAGTCGCGTCCGTCAGAAACTCGTTGGTCTGAAAGATGACATCATCTATTTCCTCCTCCAACAGGTTGATGCCGAAATCCGAAAGTATATCTCCGTTTGCCATAGCCCTGTCTTTTTATTTCCCTCTGTTTACACTCTCGTTGTCATCTTCGCCGTTTCCACGCACCGCAAGGCGTGATTCCTGCCACCGGCTCATGGCATTGCGGACAATGCCGCCCTTATGCAGGGTACGGTTGTCCGTTGCGTTCAGCAGTGTGCTTGTTGCCGTTGCGTTCTGACGCTTGGCGAGGTAGCTCACTAAAATCTCGTTCTGCCGTGCCACATCCTCGTAGATGCGCAGATACTCCTTCTTTCGCTGGGCGTTTGGCATATAGGCGTCTTTCGTGGCGTTGATGGCGCACTGATAGACGTGGTAGTATTCCGTCCACCGTTCCTTGTCGGCCGGAGTACCGCCGGACAGGAGAATACGGTCGATGTTGCGCCGGAACCGGTCCATCTGTCTGCTGACCTTATCGCCCTCGGCAAGCCACGCGATGTCCGCCTGCCGGTCGGCAACGTTCAACGCCTCGACCTTCGCCCGCTTGACCAAAGCCGAATCAATGGCTTCCGCTTCGTCCACCTGGTTGTAGAGATTGATACCGGCAAGTGTGCGGAACGAGAGCTTGTTTTTGGCCGCCGCCGACTTCTTGTATTTGTTGTGCAGCACGGAATAATAGAGGTCGGGCGAGAGTGCGCCCGTACCGGTTTCCATGACCGTTACCTGATTCTGCTTCGGCGAATCATGGTTGTACGTTACATACTGTGCGTGTACGGCTGTCGTTACGGTGACCGCCACTGCCATGAGTAATAGTTTTCTGTTCATATTCTTCTCTTTTTGTTGTTAATAGTCCAATCTTCCGGCTCCGCGCCACCGCCCGAAAGCGTCATCAAGAATCTCACGCATGGTACGGGAGCGATATACCTTTGCCTTCCAATAACCGATGCGCACCTGTATGTACCGCCACGTCTCGAAATACGCCCGGTTCAGATGCCGCTCGATGTTGTCCAATGAGCGGTTGATGGCCTCCAGTACCATCAGCAGGTCGGAGGTCGAGCAGGCCGCCGCACCGGTGGCGTACAGCACGAGGTCGCTCACGGACTTATAGAGCTGTTCCCCCTCACGGGCAATCGCCCTCAACCCCCTTGCGTTGATGGCGATAATCAGGGTGTCGGCGGTCTCGATGCGCCCCCGTGCCAGAATCTTTGCGTTGAAATCCTCTAACAGCGATTTATAGTCACCGATGCGGTCGCTGACCGACGTATAGGTGTTCTTTACATTCAGTGCCGTGCGCAACGACTGGTACATGACGTCGATGACATCGAACGCACGGGTGTACCGGTCAAGGTCGATGTTCAGTTCCTTGTAGTTCCCGACCTCCTTGCGGCTGTACTCATGCAACAGTTTGTTGCTGTACTCCAAGGTGCTGCGGGCCAACAGCAAACTGCGTTGCTTCTTGTGGTCGTTGATGTAGGCTTCAACAGAGACTATATCGAACGTCCACTGTGCTTTGGCGATACCGGGCAGCAGCAAGAGCAGCAATGCGGCTATCTGTAAGGTTCGTTTCATGGCCGCACCTCCTTTCCGCCGTTTCTGCCGCCACCGTTCCGAAGTGTCCGTGCGCTCTCCACCCAGCGGTCATGGCATTCCTCCACAAGTGTCAGCCTACGCCCTTCGTCTGTATTCAGTCCGGGCAGAACGTCCTTCATCACGTCAAGGATGCTCCGCTTGTAGTGCATCATCTTTTCCAGCGATACCAAGTCGGCGTATATCCTTGTGATTCTGCTGTCCACCTCCCTTGCGATTTCGAGGCGGTCGCTCGACCACAGCAGGTGGTACACATCGCCGGACGGTGTTTCTTCCGTCGGTGCGCTGCGGGCGTATTCCGTCGTGATTTTGCAGGAAGGGTGTTCACGGGCGATTTCGGCGATGCGGTCGTTCACCAATTGGGTTTTCTCCGCATCCGAAAGCCCCGGATCGAGTGTCAGCACATCGGCGACGTGCGTGTCCGTATAGGCCGAGGTCAGTTCCCATTGGATTTGGATGATGGCACGGTGAATCTTGATGCCGAGAAAATATTTCGGCTTGCGGGCAATCGAGACCGTAGCCTTGAATGTGATGATGCCGTTGATGTTCGGCATGGTCGCCTTGCGCACATACGAATAGCCGTTCCACGCTCCGCCGTCCTGCCATGTCAGGCCGTAGGCCGCCTTGCAGTCCTGCATGATGGCTGGGATGCGGTAATAGTCGTCCGTCGCCACGCTGTTGTCGTCTGCGGCTTCCGATTTCGCTTGAGTATAATCGGACTGTTTCTTCTTCCACTCCGCAAGCTCGCCTTTCATCCGGTCTATCTCCGTCTTGTTCGCATTGTACTGTTGGCGGTAGGCCGCCGCATCCTCGATGCTTGCCGTACTGATTTTCTTCAGCAGGGCGGCGTTCTCGTTTTCCAACGTCCCGATTCGTGCTTCAAGGTTGGCGACCTGACTGTTCGCCTCGTTCAACAGCGCATCCAGTTCCGACAGGTCGAGGTCGTTTTCCGTCACTGAGGTCTGCATGGCGCACTCTTTGGTGTGGGTGTTCAGCGAACTGCCGCACTTGCGGCACTTGTATTGCGTCGAACCTTGTCCGAGCGTAACGCCGTCGGAGCAGGTCACACTGATAGTCACGCTCTCGCACCCCTTCAGTTTGGCGGCATCCGTCGCCTGATAATAGTTCCGTCCATCGGAGGATATATAATAGGTATAGCCGTCCTCATTCTCGTTGAACTCCGCGAGCCGGACATTCAGTTGCGCCCGAAACGTGTTCAAGTCCATCGAGTAGGAATCGAAGACCTCTTCATAGACCACCTCTTCCTTGTTCCAGCTCTTGCTTACATGGATTTCATAGGCGTATGCCTTCTTGGTCTGCTTGTTCCCGCGATTGATGACGTAGGCGGACATCCAATAGCTGATGCTGTAATGAAAACCGTCATTGGCATTGTTCAGCTGTTGTACCCGGTTCCTCGACCATCCGGCATGGCTTTCCGAGTTGGCGAGTACCTGCTCACGTTGCGAGGCGTCGGGATAGAAGTTCGGATCGCTTGTGTTGAACCGCACCCATGCGCCCCCGTTCAGGATGCTGTTGTCGTCCGTCGGCGGATAATAGTCGCACAGCGATACCTCTCCCTGGTCTCGACGGGCGATATACCACCGCTGTGTGTAGTAGCTTCCGGCATTCTCGCTCAGGTAGTCGCTCATCCACCCGGCAAGGTCGTAATCCCCGAAGCCGAACAGTCCGGCGACGTTCTCCTTGCCGCCGATTTTGTCAAGCAGCAGGTTCCCGATACCGTTCTCCGCCTGCTCCAGCAGGCTGCCGTAATGGTCGTACAAAGTGGCTATTGCTCCGAGCTTGCCGTTTATCAGGTCATGGAATGCGCTTTGCGGCAGCAAGGCTTCACCGAGGTTGGCGATGCCTGCCGTCGCAAGGCCGACCCCCATGTTATAGAGGTTGTCGAGGTCGCTTTGCAGATGCTCACGGGTAAAGCGGTTCGGCACATTGGCAAGGTCGTCCATCATCCGCTGCCAGTCGATATTCCCCATTTCCGAAAGTTTCAGCAAGGGGGCTATCTCCCGGTTGATTTCGAGGAATGCGATGTCCGAAAAGGTCAGCGTGCTGTTGGTCACCACGCTCTCGAACTGCATACACAGGCTTTTCGTGTCATCGCATATCTTCATCAGATAACTGCCCCAATAGACCGCCGTCTGCGGCGAGTGGAGCATCTGTTTCGCCACCACCCATATTTTCGGCATGATTTTCTCCGCCACCATCCGGTAGATGCGGCGGTAGTAATAGTTTTCCGTGCGGCTGTTCCAGATGCCGAGGTCGCTCAGGGCTTTATGTTCCAAGAACTTGGCGGCAAATATCCCTGCAGTGGCGACCTCCGCTGCCGTGTAGTGCTTGAGGATGTCATCGACCTGCTCCCGGTAGTACCCTTCGGCGACTGCCTCCGTGCCGAAAGCGGCCACCATCGCCGCAACGGTACGGGTGTCGTAGTTCACGCTGTAATACTGGGCGTGAACCGGCTGGCAGAGTGCGACCGAGGCGATGGTCAGGATAAGGAGTAGTCGTTTCATGGCTGCAATGTTTATTTGGATTCATGTGTGGGACGGAGATTCAGCACCCGTCCGGCCTCGTTTACTTTCTGTGCGAAAGGCAGGGACTTTCCGATACCGCTGTTGTCCCAGTCCCGGCAATACGCCTCGATAGCCTCCTGATGGCTGCACCGAAGTTCCCTCTTGTAGAGCTTCAGAGCCTCCTTTTCCGCCCGTTCGGTCGTGTAGGTCATGTAGCACTCGTGCGGCTCTTCCACGCCATACACGCCACTGGTCGTACCCCGGCGGATAAACACCTCGCGGAAGAAGCTGCGCCCCTCCTTGTTCTCCAAGCGGTTGATGGTAAATATCTTCTTGCAATCGACTTCGGTCAGACCAAGAATCTTCCGGATTTCGTCAAAGCGTTCCTTGAACTTGCTTTGATCAAGCAGCATCACCACGTCTGAGTTGTTGATGATGGCCTCCTTCACGATTTCACTGCCGATGATGTCCTGTATCTCCTGCGTCACCACGCCGACCGATGCCCAGAACTTACGGGCGGTCTTGTACATGAACTTGATGTATTCCGCCATGAGCGGGCTGGCGATGGCCTTCCACGCCTCTTCGATGACAAGGACTTTGCGGTTCTTCTTGATGCGCATTTTTTGCAGGAACACATCCATAATAATCAGTGTGACAATGGGAAACAGTTTTTTATTTTCTTTGATCGCATCAACCTCGAAGACAATGAAAGTCTCGTCAAACAGTGCCGAATCCACATTCTCGTTGAGAATCTTCTCATACGCGCCACCCTTGTAGAAGGGCTGCAGCATGGTCGAATAGGTCGAGTAGCTGATTGTCGTGATGTCATTTTCAGTGCAGATCTGCTCCAGACGGTCGAACGAGTAGTCAAAGAATGAATTGAAACTCAGTTCAGTAACCTTCAGTGCGGCACGACGTGCCTCAAGCACCTCTATCTGTTTGCGCACCATCTCATCCACTTCCCTGGGTGGCTTGTTCGGGTTCTTTCGGCTGGCCGCTGCAAACAGGTTCTTCAACAGCACCTCCCGTTGTTCGTCGGTGTATCTTGTAAATCCGTTGAAATAGGCATCGTAGTAGTCGATGATTATCTGCTCGACAATGCGGAACTCGATTTCGGGGATTTGGCTGTCCGACCCTTTCCAAATCATCAGGATAAGGTTCTTGAGGAAGTCAATCTTCTCGATATTGTATTCCTCCCGGTTGATGCGAAACGGGTTCATCGTGATAGGTCGTTCCTCGGTATAGCTGATATACTTGCCGCCCAGATACTCGCACAGCCCCTCGTAGGAGTTACCCGTATCGACCATGACCACATCCGTTCCCTGCTCATGGAGCTGGCGCACGACCGAGTTCATATGAAAACTCTTGCCGCTGCCCGAAGGCCCCAAACAGAAAAAATTGGAGTTGTCCGTCAGTTTGTTCTTTCCCTCTTTTCCCGTAATGTCAATAGCCACCGGCACACCCTGACGGTCTGTATAGTAAATCTTCAGCGGCGTTTCCTCGCTGTGCAACACACGTTCCTTGTACATCAGGCACATCGCCGCATCCGAAAGGGTCAGGAAACGGTCGTATTCCTCGTTGAGTGCGTAGCAGTTTCCCGGAAACGAACCGACAAACAGCTCCAGTTGGTTGTACGCCCGCTTGCTGATATGGATGCCCATGCGCCCGAATGCGTTTTCCAAGTGGTTCGTACACTTTTGCAGGTCTGCTCCGGCAGATACGGCCACCACCATGTTGAAGTGCGTATATACCAGTTGTTTGCTCTCACGGGCGATGACCTCCTGCACACGTTTGATATCCTCGACCGCCATCTGGTTGTTCGGGTTCGGAATGCTCGCATGGCGGTTCTTCTTTTTGTCGAGCATTGCCAGTTCCCGTTTTTGGTTGGGCAGGAAGATGACTTGGTTATAGACCACCGTCTCGGCGTCCGGTATGTTGTCCACCACCGAAGCCAGATCGACCGGCATTTCCGTGTTGTTCACCTCGATGTTCGTGTACGGACGTATCATCGAGGGCAGTGCGGCGCAGTCCACATCCACAAGGCTGTACACCTTACAGCGTTTGTCGCCCATTGACACCGTTTCATCGTCTGCCTTGAAGTTCGTCATCGACACGGTGCGGTCTTTGAAGTTCATGGCGAAGTAGCGATCGACATACTCGCTCGCCTCGGCTTTGTTCAGGAACCGGGCCTGTACGCCGCTGTCATGCAGTTGGTCATGCACCTTGCGGATTTTCACGAGGAAGTCGCGCCACTTCTTGTTGTCGAACGAGAACAGGCGGCTCTTCTTCGCCTCCTGCGTGATGGTCAGGTAGCAAAGGCTGTCCGTGTAGGGACGCCCTTTGAAGTAGCGGAAATACGACGCCGACAGGAACTCCTGCCCGTCAGCCGGTTCGCTTGCAAACTTCTTCCGCACGAAGATGTCCTGCTTGTGGATGGCGTACCCTTCGCCCAAGGTCTGCGCAAGGGCGGTGAACAGGTGCGTGAAGTCGTAGTAACTGTCTATGTCCGCCGAATACTTCTGTACCGGGTTCTCTATCTTAAGCACGGCGGAGTATTCGCCGGTCTTGGTGTACAGCACACCCACACCGTCCGTTTCCTCCGCCGAGAAATAGATGTCCTGAAAGATTCGCTTGCGCTTGCCGCCCGTACCGAACGCATAGACCGACAGGGCCATGCCTGCGCACAGGGCGACAAAGCATAATATGATGTATAGGGTCATTTCGATATTCGTGTAATTAAATAGGGGCAGGTTCGCCTTGCTTCAAGACAAACCCGCCCGCAGTTCAACAATCAATATAGCCATGCACATTGCCGTGATGGTTTCTCTTTCGTCAGATCTTGCGCGAGTGGGCATAGATGTACACACCAGGAGCGACCTTCTTGCTGTGCAGTCCCTTCCGTTGCTTGAGCAGGACAAGCACGATGCCGGCCGATACGGTGGCTGCCAGTACGACAAGTCCGGCCACGAAACCGAGCAGGCAGTAGGCGATTATGAAGCCGACAATGGCCCCACACGTCGTCGCTGCCGCCCAGTAGATGTAGCGGCCTTGGATGCCCAGAAATTCAAGAGGCCGTTGCAGCCCCTTGAATAACGGATAGCCCGGATAGCGTTCGTCCTTGCCTTTCATGCCTGATGCTTAAGCGGTGATACCGAAGAACAGGGGCAACGCCTTGGCTGCCGCGATTAAGAAGATGCAGGCTCCCACCACCATCATCATTTTTTTCTTGACATCCTGTTCCTCATTGTTCATGGCGATATACACCGAGATGGCACCCACAATCGCCACGACACCGGCAATGGCGTAGCACAGCTTGACCATGATAGGCACATACTTGGCGATTTCCTCGGCGACGGTGGACAGCGCGTTCGTACCGGCTGTATAGTCACCTGCCGAATTTTGCGCCCTTGCCACCGCACCGGACAGCAGCATGAGGATGAACATCGTTACTTTGTTGGCGATTCTGTTGACGAATCCCAGTGCCTTGCGGCACATCTGTTTGGTTTTCTGAAACATACTTTACTTTTTTAGTGAATACTTTATTTATCTGCGACCTGATACGGATTAAGTTTATATGCGGTAGCCGAAGAAGGCCGGGAAGACGTAGAATGCCCCGATCAGGAACAGACACGCACCGACAAGCGTCATGATCGACTTGGTGATGCCGTCCTCTCCCGTGTTCATCTTGACATAAATCTGAAAGCCGGACACGATGACGCATACTCCGGCTATGGCGCAACAGATATACTGGACATACAGCATCATCGTGACCACATAGTCGTGCATCGTGGCCAGCGCATCCGCTCCCCAGCTGTAGTTCACGCTGCCGCTCTTGGCAAAAGCCGCGTAGGGGAGCGAGAAACACAGCGCACATAGAATCTTCTTAGCTTTCGACATTTCACAACCGGTCTTGAATGGGTTTCCACTTGATTTCGGGGCGGTCGCCTGACCGTCCTTTGGCAATCATCGCCTTGTACATATCTTCCGACGTGCGGGCGTCCGACAGGTAAGGCTCGGTCTCTTCCATCCGTTCCTCCGCTTCCGCCTTCAGCCGTTCCAGTTTCTCCTGCGCCGTGTCCGGCTTTTCCGTGCCGCCCTCTTCCGGCGATGCTCCGGGTGTGTCGGCCGTGGTTTCCGTCTCGTAGCTCTCGCCACCGATGTTGAAGCCCGTCTCGCTTTCCGTGACCGTCACGCTCTCTTCTTCCTCCGATGTGCCTACATCGAAAACTTCCTCTTCCGGTTTGTCCGTCCCCTTTTTCCCGTAGAGGTCATGCGCAATGACTACGGCGTAGTAGAGGACGTATGCGACCGTCAGTACAATGGCAAAAATGAAATATGCGTCCATGTCTTTTTAGTATGAATTATAAAAATTGTATTAGTATGATTTTGCAAATAAACGGACGATATTTCAAACTGTAAAATAATTGAGCAATAAACAGCTATTCCAGCAATAAGATTTGTTCAAGTTCTCAAAATCGTACTATTAAATCGTACTATATCGTTGCTTCAACAGAGAAAAAAGGGAAATCAGGGCATAAAAAAAGCCCTCCGCACAGGAGGGCTTCAAGTGGCACAGGAGGGGCAGGAGCGACAGGGAGAATGTCAGCGTTTCTTTCCGCGCAGGTAGTCGTTCAGGTCTTTGTATTCCGCATAGCGGCAGGATTCATCGCTGGCACGTCCGCCATACATCCCGGCAATGGTCTCGGCGGTTCTTTGCCCGGCAAGGTCATTGTCGAGATAGCAGTGGATATCCGAATACTCCTGCAGGTGTACCAGTGTCTTTCTCAGGTTGTTCACCGAGTTCATCACAAGGTGGTCGCACGGCATGGCAAGGCATACCGTCCGGTCGCCTGCCAGTTTCAGCGTAAGGTAAGAGAGAAAGTCCATGAATCCCTCGAATACACAGACGCTTTCCTGTGTTCCTTCCCCCTCATGTCTTATCAACGAGATGTCCTTGTTGTTCAGACACCCCTTGTAATAGGCGTTGCGCACCTCGTAACCGCCGGAAATGTTGCCGAACGCAAGGGCGAAATAGTGGCGGCCCCGCAATTCATAATGTACCTCCTTGCAATACATACGGCTGATGTCTGCGTCGATAAGCCGGGACTGGAGGTAGGAGAACAGCGCATGGTGGCGGAGCGGAATTACCATTACCTCTTTCATTTCCGCCTCCACCGGTCGGGACGGGACGGTCGGTGCATGGATTTTCTGCAACGGTACGCCATGCGTGTGCCGCTCGATATACGCCAGTGTCTCGCTCACGCTGTCCGCCCGGCAAAGGTGTTTCACCAGTTCCACAAGGTCGCCGCCGATGGCCTCACCGAAATCGTACCATTCATTGATGCGGTCATTCACTTTGAACGACGGGGTACGCTCGTTCCGCAACGGCGAGAGATACCAGTATTGTCCCGATTTTATGTGTTGCGCATGGTGGCCGAGACGTGCCAGAAAATCCACGATACGCACTTGTTTTGCTTCTGCTATGGTCATTTTCGCTCATTTATATACCAAAACGTATTTATCAATCTCATTCTTCATCGAAAAGCAAGACCTCTGTAGGTGTCATGTCATTATAAAAAAGTTTATCCCGCTTGATAATGAGTTTAAGGTTATCGGTCAGGTATTGTAACAGCTTTACCATAACACTTCGCCCTCGTTTGAACCCGATAGCTGCATAGGAAGCCATAAGAGCCTCCAATACATTCTCGAAACCTTTTATGGGCTTGTCTCCAAAAGCGGCGGCAAGAGCTTCCCTATGCTGTTCTATGGACAAATCCATAAAACTCATCCGGGATTTCTGTTTGATATTTCCGTTGAACGAATGGTTTTCAACCATAACAGGCAGACCGTCATCATCAACGGTAAAAGCAAAGGGTTTGAACTCTTTTTCACGGATATGCAACGCGTGAACCTCACTGATGCTTGGGTTATCATTGTTTTTGCTGATAACCAATACGGTTTCTGCCTTGTTACTCATTTCTGTACCAATGTGTCCTCGCACATTATTATCCCCTTTGTTCAAATGGAGTACGCAATGGATATGCAGGTCATACCGGGAAGACCACTCCATCATCTTGTTGATAACTTCTACCGATTCACCGGTACTGTTGATGTCAAGCATCAGGTCGCGGATACCGTCTATGATGACCAGACCATAACCTTTGTTCTGACGCAGGGCATAGTCTATGACCTCAATGCGCACTGCCGGAGTATATTCCCTTAGACAAATAAAGTCGAGGTTCTCATTATCGGTTTTCGTAGGCAATCCGGCCAATCGTAATATACGCTCCAGTACCGTGTGGCAGTGGAAACGGCTCTGCTCCGTATCTACATACAGAATCCGCCGCTTGCCTTCTGGCAGGTGCGCACGGTAGTTCAATACCTGTTTCCCGGCCAGCGATGCGGCAACGAGAGCCGAGACATTGAATGTCTTTTTTGCTTTGGCCTTACCGGTCGATGCACTGAAATTGCCGAGGGTGGCTATCGTTGAATTATCTATCCAGATGATTTGTGGGGGCGTTTCGTAGGTATCAGTAGCCCTAATTTGGGAAGCGGCAAGAATATCCAACAGTTTATGTTCCTCTATTCCTGCACCTGTGTTATAATCAGTCCTTTTTTCGTTTTCCATAGCGTCTTTGCTTTAAGAATGGTTGTGTTACTGCTGCTTCGGTCGCCATGCGTATGGCTTCATCTGCAGTCGGTTCATGGTTCTGTAAAAGCCATTCGTCCAGTTCTTCCTTGGCGAAATAAATCATCTTGCCACGTGGTTTGTAATGTGGAATTTCTTTGTTCGCCGTGAGTTTGTATAGCATACTCTCGGAAACCCCGATATACATACAGGCGTCCTGAAACGTAAAGACACGCTTTGTCGAATAAATGCTTTTCTCCAACAAATCCATCCGTTCCAAGATGTTTTCAACCGGTTCCAATTTTTTAAGAACCGACTCAAGGGCGGTAATCCGTTCGCTCATCCGCTCCATGAAGGTTAGTCTGTTCGGCATATGTTTTTAATTAAAGTTTGACAATGGAATTGTACCTCCGCTATCAACGTATTGATAACGGAGGGCAAAGGTATGATATGCCGATAAAGGAGTGAGAATTATCGGCGTGATACTATGCAAGTATTATTCTAACTCTCACTCTTTTATCTTTCACATGGTGGATTTGTTCACACTTTCTTTCAACTGACCGATGAATCGTCTGATACTGTAAGTGACCGCTGTTTTGTTGTTTCTGACAGCGGAAAGTGCCGATGAAAGATTGGAAGCGGAAATGAACCGTGTGCCGTCCTTGGATTGCAGGAACCGCCCTTTGTCCAGAACGGACTGCCAGCGGGATTGGATGAAGGAGTTTTCGAGTAGCGCATCGAAAAAGGCAACCACATGACGAAGATTGTTCACCCGAATATGAAAGCCCTCTTTGCAGGAAAAGAGAGCTTCCATATCCTCGATGCAAACTTCTGAAACGCAAAACAGATGATAAGTATTGGCACAAGACACAATACCTATCATCTGTTCTTGGGTGAAATTGCAGCCGAAAGAAAGCGGCGGGGCTTTTATAAAACCATCGGTATGATGCGCGATAGGTGGCGGCAACGGCTCTGACCGGTCATACTTCTTTCGCAACTCCATACACTTCTCAAAGGAGAAGTCGGATGCTGCAAAAAGAGGCTGGATAAGGTGGGCACATTCGGTCAGAAGCCCTTTGGCGATATGGATGTTCATTTCGTGGCAGTTCCGGCAAACTGCACTATCGCAGTTTATGTATCGGTGACTGTTGATGAAGTCATCCACATAGCGGTTATACCGCTTGCCATCCACAATTACATCCTGAAGATAGAGTTCTCTCGCTTCGGAGAGTAATTCATACAGTTCTTCCGCTACATTCTGTTCAGTAGCAAAGTGGGTTAGGTGTTGCTTCCTTTCAAAAAAAGAGAAGACTTTTTGATTTGTTTTTGCATGCTAAATTACTTGTTTATAAGTTTATGACGACTGAAATATAAAAATTATACAACATGGTTCAGTATTAGGTTATAAATGTTGTAAAGTTACATTCCTCCTCCTAACACATGATAAAGTTTGATTACACTTTGTATGCGTTCAAAACGAGTTTGCAACTGTTGCACTTCCGCTTCGAGAAGAGACTGTTGGGCGGTCAATACTTCCAGATAGGTGGTATTGGAATGACGCATCAACGATTCTGTCTTTCGCACAGCGTCGCATAATGTTTCAACCTGCCGGGCATTGATTTCAATTTGCGATTTTGCCGTCTGCCATGCGGTCAGAGCATCGTTCACTTCTTTTCCTGCATTCAACAATGATTGCCGGAACAACAGTTTGGCTTCTTCCTGACGGCTTTTGGCTATCTTCAAGTTGGCGATGTTTGTACCTCGGTTAAATAACGGCTGTGTCAGGGAGCCAATGGCATTGAACAACCATTGTCCGGGATTTACGATTACACCACCTCCATTATTAGTCCACCCAAGAGCCCCCGAAAGGGTTATATTGGGATAGAAAGCGGCACGGACCGCATTGGTGGCGTAGAACGCCTGCGCCAGTTCCATTTCAGCCTGACGCACATCGGGACGGTTGGAAAGCAACTGTAAGGGGAGTCCGATAGAGACGGTATCGGGGAAAGCAGCCTCGGCCAGATTACTTCGTCCAATCGAGTGTGACGGCATGGCAAGTATTGCAGACAGAGCGTTTTCTGTTTCGGAGATGCTCTTGCGAATGGATAATAGGGATGATTCGAGCTGCATCACGTTCGCTTTTGCCTGCAATACACCGGCTTCGTTTGATTTTCCGGCTTTTTTCAATGCTTCGAGAGTGCGTACGGTAGTCTGCCAGTTCTCAAGGGTGCGGTTGCTTATTGCCATTTGCGCGTCGAGCATGGCAAGGGTATAATAACTGTCGGCAATCGTGGCGACAAGCTGTGTCTGTACGGCTTGCCGGTAATCACGGCTTCCTTGCAAGGCGGCAGCGGCACCACGCTTTGCAGCTGTGAGTTTGCCGAAGATGTCCAGTTCCCAGCTTGCTGACGCTCCTACATTATATGCCTTTGCCGTTGCTCCATCTTGCCTGCTGACATTACCTTCGGCATTCAGTCCGAGTGATGGTAGATAGGACAGTTTGGCCGTCAGCAAGGCGGCTTCTGCCGCTTCCACCCGTAGCCGTGCCACATTGAGGTCTGTGTTCCGTTCAAGTCCCATTTCAATCAAGGACTGAAGTTTCGGGTCGGTAAACATCTCACGCCACGATAGGGAGGCCAAAGTGGTGGTATCGGCGTCTGTCGGCAGGTTGCTATACAGATTTTCCATCGAGAGGTCGGGGCGATGATACCGGCTGTATGTGCCGCAACCGGTAAGCATCCATCCTGACAATATGATATATATGGCTGTCTTCTTCATTTAATTATGCTTAATACGTTCTTGGATATATTGGAATACAATAAATAATGACGGAACAAGGAACAACAGAGCCAAAGTACCGACAATCATTCCGCCGATTACACCTGTGGCAAGCGAACGGCTGCCGTTGGCACCCACCCCGTGAGCCAGCATCAGCGGTATAAGACCGAACACCATAGACAACACGGTCATCAGTATGGGGCGCAGACGGACTTTTGCCGCACTGTACGCCGACTGTGCCAGCGTCATGCCTTCCGACCGCCGCTTGCCTGCATATTCGGTAAGCAGGATGGCTGTCTTGGCAAGCAGACCGATAATCATAATCAATCCGGTCTGCATGTAGATGTTGTTCTCCAGACCGAAGAGCCACGCAAACAGGAAACTGCCCATCAATCCGCAAGGCACCGACAACAGGACCGCAAAGGGGATAAACACGCTTTCGTACAAGGCACACAGAATCAGATAGACCAGAACCATGCAGAGCAGGAATATAAGCGTAGCATTATTGGTTGTCTTGCTTTCCTCACGCGAGATACCGCCGAACTCGTAGGTGTAATTTGCCGGAAGCACTTCGCGTGCCGTCTCACCGATGGCTTCAAGCACTTGCCCCGAACTGTAACCCTGGGCCGGAGATCCGTTGATGGATATGGCATTGAACAGGTTGAAGCGGGTGAGGTCTGACGGGCCGTTGGTCTTGGTCAGGCGCACGAACCGGCTCAAAGGCGACATACCGCCATCGGAGGTGCGCACATACATGTGGTGAAGGGATTCCGCATTCACACGGTATTCCGCCGGAGCCTGCATGGTGACGTGGTAGAGCTTGGAGAAACGGTTGAAATCGGAAACATATTGTCCGGTATAATAGCCCGACAAGGTGGAAAGCACCTCTGCGGGCGACACTCCCGACTGTTCGCATTTCGCGGCATCAATATCCACCCAGTATTGTGGATAGTCTGTGGCAAAGGAGGAATAGACTTCGCCTATTTCTGGTCGCTGCGACAAGGCTTCGACAAACTTGTCCGCCTCTTCCTTGAAAGCGGTGATGTCTCCACCCGCCTTGTCTTGCAAGTAGAGTTCAAAGCCGTTCCCCATGCCATATCCGGCTATCATCGGGGGCGACATGGCAAACACCGTGGCATCGGGAATATCGGAGGTGGCGGCATAAATCTTTCCGATGACATCATTGACCGACTGCCCCTCTCCCTTGCGCTGCTCCCAGTCTTTGAGTGTCACGAAATACATCGCCTGCGACGGGCCGGAGCCGCTGAAAGAGAAACCGGTGACCGCACCGCTGTATTCAATCTCATTGATACTGTCGAGACGGCTGTTGATACGCTCCATCACCTTACTTGTCTGAGCCATGGACGTGCCGGGCTTCGTGTTCATGCTCACCATGACCGTCCCGGTATCCTCTTCGGGAATAAGTCCCGTCTTCGTGATATTGACCAGCAGCACCAGCAACCCGAAAGAGACGCCTATAATGCTCCACAACAGCCACCGGCGGTGGATAATGAACATCACCCCACGTACATAGCGTCGGCTCAGACGCTCAAAAACAGCATTGAACGCTTTTCGGAAACGGGCTGCAAAATTGTTCTTGGTGTTGCCGTGCTCGTCGATATAGGGTTTCAGTAACAGTGCGCAAAGTGCCGGTGAGAGTGTGAAGGCATTGATTGCCGAGATACCCACGGCAACAGCCATCGTGATACCGAATTGCGTGTAGAAAGCCCCCGAAGTTCCGCCCATCATGGCAACGGGGAAAAACACTGCCATAAAGATGATGGTAGAGGTAAGTATTGCCGAAGATACCCCCTTCATGGCATCATCGGCCGCGAGAACCGCCGACTGATAGCCTTCGTCGAACTTCGCCTGCACCGCCTCCACCACTACGATGGCATCATCGACCACGGTTCCGATGGCAAGTACAAGGGCGAACAGGGTGAGCAGGTTGATGGAGAATCCGATCATGGACATCACGGCGAATGTGCCGATGATGGAAACGAAGATGGATATGGTAGGGATAAGCGTCGATTTGATATCCTGCAAGAACACATACACCACTACGATAACCAAAAGTATCGCTTCCAGCAAGGTACGGAGGACCGAGTGAATGGAGGCATACAGGAACTTGTTGGTATCGGTAAGCACCACGAATTCCGTCCCTTCGGGCAAGTCCCTGCTGAGGTCGTCAAGCACTTCGTGAATCTCCTTGAGGGTGCTCGATGCATTGGACCCGGCTTTCTGGTTGATGAGCATCATGGCTGCCGGATGCCCGTTCACCTCGGAGGAGTAGTTGTAGGATTCATCGCCCAGTTCCACATCGGCAACCTCTTTCAACCGAAGCACATTGCCACCCGGTAGTGACTTGATGACCAACTCGCCGAACTCTTCCGCACCGGACAAACGCCCACGGTATTTCATCGTGTATTCATTGGCGGTAGGATGATTGGCACCGAAGGAGCCGGTGGCAGCCTCGATGTTCTGCCGTGCGAGTACGGCGGATATGTCATCGGGGATAAGCCCGTATTGCGCCATCTTGTCGGGTTTCAGCCAAAGTCGCATGCTGTAGTTGGAACCGAACAACTGCGCCTTTCCCACGCCGCTGATACGTTTCAGCCTCGGCTCGACATTGATTTTCACGTAATTGTTCAGGAATGTCTGGTCGAAGCGGTCATCGGGCGAATAGAGCGCGAAAGTCATCAGTTCGGCGTTCTGCTGTTTTTCGGTGGTGACACCGGTTTTGGTGGCTTCTGCCGGAAGCTGGCTCAGTGCGCCGTTCACGCGGTTCTGTACGTTTACCGCTGCCATGTCCGCGTTGGTTCCCTGTTTGAAATAGATGTTGATGGAAGCATCTCCCGTATTCGATGCCGTGGAAGTCATATAGGTCATGTCCTCCACTCCGTTGATGGCTTCTTCCAGAGGGGTTATCACTGCCTTCTGCACGGTTTCGGCGTTTGCACCCGGATAGGTTGCAAATACGTTGATGGTCGGAGGTGCGATGTCGGGGTATTGTTCCACAGGCAGGGAAAACATGGAAATCATACCCAACAGTACGATTACCACCGAGATAACGCCCGAAAACACCGGGCGGTCTATAAAAAATCGCAAGTTCATTTCGCTTCGTTTTTAGGGGTTATGCTCATACCTTCTTTCACCAGTCCCACGCCTTCGGCGATAATGGTGTCACCGACCGAGAGCCCTTCTCTTACGATAAACCGGTTGCCGTCGTTCAGGCGGTCCACCGTGAGATAGGCGGCTTCCGCCTGTCCGTTTTTCAGACGGTAAGCGATAATCTTGTCTTGCAGTTCCACGGTGGCGGTCATGGGGATGGTTACGGCCTCCGTTTTCGGGTTTTGAAGGATGACATTGCCGATGCTGCCGCTCAACAGTTCGCGGTCGGGATTGGGGAACAGGGCTTTGATCTGCACCGTTCCGGTAACCGGGTCCACCACGCCGCTTACGGTTTCGATACGTCCTTTCGCCTTATACAGGCTGCCGTCGTTGAGTTGCAGGCGCACTTCCGGCGTCCCTGCTATCATGCTGTCAATCGAGCCATAGCGAGCCGAATATCGCCGTAGCATATTCTCCGAAATGGAGAAATAGGTATACATCTCCGCATTGTCGGACACGACCGTGAAAGGCTGCGCCATATTGGGACCGACAAGCGCACCGATACGATAGGGCAATGTGCCTACCACTCCGTTGCTCGGACTTTTGATTTCCGTATAGGAGAGGTTGTTGCGTGCATCCGCTTCTTGTGCCTTTGCCTGTTCGAGTTCGGCAAGCGACACTGCCAGTTGGTTCCGGGCGAGAGAAAGCTCGTAGTCGGATATGACCTTCTCGTCAAACAACGCCTGCTTGCCCCGCAACTCGATTCGTGCCGTTTCCGCTTTTGCCTGTGTTGCGCTGACATTGGCCGAAGCCGTGCGCAATGCAGCCAGATAGGGAGCTTGGTCGATTACTGCCAATACTTGACCGGTCTTCACCCGTTCACCCTCTTTCACGCACAACCGGATAATGCGCCCGGATATTTGCGGCATGATGTCCACATCCTGCCGTCCGCGTATGGCGGCAGAATAGGACTCGGAGATTTCCACCGGACTTGCCGCGACCTTTATGACCCGATAACTCTGCACCGCATCCTGTTTGCCGTCCGCCTGCCTGCATCCGGTCGGCAGGAACAGCATGAAGGCAAATGCGGCGAAATTCGTGATAATGAATTGCTTGTTCATATTTTCTTCTTGTTTTGTATTAATTCATAATAGGTTTGGTGTGTCACCACTGACAGATGGTATTCCACTCTTTTTCGAGAATGGCATAAACACAGGTGTCTTCATATTTTGGGGAGCCGTCAGGATTGTTTACGAATGTCACAAACTCTTTGAAACATCCTTCGCGACGCATACCAAGGCGTTCGCATAAGCGTTTGGAACGGATATTGTCATCTTCCACAAACCCATAGATACGCCGTGCGCCCGCCTCCCGAAAAAGATAATCCAACAATCCGGTAGCCGCTTCACAAGCGAATCCTTTGCCTTCAAAACGTTTGTTGAAATGCCACCCCACATTATAAGTGTCTTCATTCTCACGCAAAGCGAACACGTCACCGATAATAAAGTCTTCTTTTTTCAGACTCACCGCATAGCGCAGCATGTCTTTCGGGGAATACTGCATATATGCCAATGCCGCCTCTCTGGAACAAAGGAGGTCTCCGGCAAAGCAATTCACACGAGGATGGGAAAGATACTCCAACAACCCTTCGGCATCCTTCTGCTTGAAATTCCGAATGATAATTCGTTCGGTTTCGATATATATTTCCTTTTGCTCCATGTCCTGTGGGATTATTTGCAAAACGTACCAATCAAAAGCGACAAAGCGATTGCAATCATGACAATTGCTTCAATCGCCATGATTGCAATGAACATATCTATTGACAGCCGTTTAATCGTTTCGATAATCATGTTATTCATTTTTTAGGTGCAAAATTATTTCGTATCCGAGGTCGTTACAATCGGAATACAATCGAAACGGAGAAAAACACGCCTGAAACAACAAAAATGACTTCCGAAGTATCGGCTATCGTAGATCTTTCAATTTATCGAATCGTATTATCCGGTCAGAGATTACTTGAGATTGCTGCATCCGTAAAAGTTCATCCGCAGATATATGCAAGGTGTCACCGTCTATTTTTCTTTTCGGACTGATGGCAATGCCCGGCTTCCGAGGGTCAAGAATGCTTTGACCAATACCGCTCCATCGGAATTTTTCCAAACCAAGCAAGTTTAGAAGCGTAGGATATATGTCAATCTGTCCCATAACTTTGAGATAGTGAATCGGAACAGGAGAGTTCAATACTATGAATGGTGTGAACTCGTCTTCGGAAATTATTCCTTTCCCAGCCCTTGTATGGCACAGTTCTTTCCGGTGGTCTGCCAAGCCCTCGTGGTCACCGGTTATTACAACCATTGTACGTTCATATTCGGGACGGGTTTTCAGATATTCCACGAATTTCCCGATAGCTTCGTCTGTATAATGCGCTACTGTCATATAGTCTGCCATGATTTCGGGAACCCGATTGGAGAAATGAACGGTTTTAAGCGATTCGGGCATCTTGAACGGTGAATGACCGGAATAAGTGACCATCTGGATAAATACGTTTTCACCGGAGTGCCAAACTTCTCCTTTTTCAATCTTTTCCCTGCATTGGGCAAAAAATGCCTTATCACCCAGTCGCTTCCGATTTCCGAATGCTTCCGTCATTCGGAAATCGGGATAAGAGATAATTGTGTCTATCCCGAAACTCCGTGCCACTGCTCCTTGGTTCCATGTCTTTGTCTTGTCCACCGTGAGAAGATAGTTCCGTGTGCCTTTCAGCTCCTTCATAGCTTTGGGCAAAGTGTGGTATGTATTGAAAGGGAAACGGCAACTGTATGCGCCGGTCTGCAATGGCAACAGACCGACAAGCATAAGCAACTGGGCGTCAATGGAACGCCCTCCGTTGACTTGTGTAAGCACATGGGGCGCATACAGCGTAGACGGTTCTTTGAGGAGCCTGTTAAGGTAAGGTGTGATTTCCTGGTTTTCGACCGTAAGATTCAATACCCAACTTTCCAGTGATTCAGCCAGAATAAGGATGCAGTTGTCCCTGCATTCAATGTCCGGTACGGGAACAAGCGGCGGTCTCCCGGAGAGCCAGGTATGAATCTCACGCTCCTGTTCTTCTGTAAGTTCGGGCAACTCCTCCGCATAATCAAAATAAAGTGTGCCGAACAGCGTGTAGAGTGGCGGGCCACTGGCGTGTTGATGTGCGGATGATCTCAATGCCCTGTATATCGCAATGAAACCTCCCCGGACGGATAAATTGATACTTAACAGGGCGCATGAAAAAATCAGCAAAACTAAGTATGTCCGTCTGCTAAATCGGAATGTGATTTTCTGCCGACAACCTATCCGAAATGTAAAGAATACGGTAACAACAGTCGAAACGGGGAACAACCAATCGCACCATCGTAATGAGGCGGTCACGCTTGGCAGAAAGTCTGCAAGATTTCCCGCCAACATATAACTTGACAGAGGAATGGCTGAAAAATAGGTACGGTAATACATCAGGTTGGCAACCATCCATATATCCAGCACAGCCAAGACAAGCACGCCTGTCGCAATATGCCTTGTCAATATATAAGGGACAGACAACAGAAGGGTTGCCACAAAAGCAGTGGCATACGATTCCCAGCATGAAAAAGGTGTAAAGGTGGTGTAATAACACCATATTGCATTGAACAGGAGAAACTTGAAAAATATTCCTGCTACTGGAATGACGGACAGCATCTTGTTGTCCGTGACATTCCTTTCTTGTTTACCAACAGTCATTGGCTAATTCAGTTTAGCGATTCTTCCTAATTATTTTTCACTTCACAGAGAACGATAATATCTTGTTTCATAAGATAAAATATGTCACCATCAATTACTTCAACCTTGGCCGCTCTCAGAACAGTTCGGACAGTTGCATTCATGCTAAATACGATTCATCATTTTCCTCTTCGTTTTGTCTGCTGTTTTACGATACGACTGTCCCCCATTTCAAATGAATCCGATACGGTTTTTTCTGTATATTTCCTACTTTTTCCACCAAACGTATAAGTGATACCTATGGTGATGTCCTGCATGGGTTCAATGAATCGTGATATATTCGTGAAGTCCTTGGCGCGAGATACCGACTCCCAATACATTTTACCACCATGACCTAAACCGCTCATGCCACTGATAGCCACATCCAGTTTGTCATTGAGGAAGGAGCGTGCGAGTGTTGCGCTTATCATCATCATACCCGAATCGTAACCTTGGAGAGAGTACCGACGCGACATCCATTCCAGATTACTGCTCCATTTCAACTGCCAAGGCAGATTCTGTTGCCACCCCAGATTCAGGTTACCATGCCAACCATAGTTACGGGCATCAATCTCCCGGCTTCGCATGTCACTATAGCCCACCTCTCCATTCAGCATCAAGCGGGTTGAACGTGTCGCATTCCATGAGGCATAAGCATTCAGCGATGTCTTGCGATTTCTGGCTATATTGCCAAAGGTGGTATTTATACGCCCGTCCTTCATTGATGAATACCGGACAATACCATCGTTACTCCATGAATGATTGAGGCTGAGTCGCATTGCTAACATATTTGCCCTCAACGTATGTACAATAGCCAGATTATTTAGATGTTGTGCTTTCAGGTTGGGATTGCCATACGAAAGCTGGGTAGGGTCGGACTTATTGACGTATGGGTCGAGTTCATTGATTCTCGGTCGACGTATACGCATGGTGTAGCTCACGCCAAATGTGCTGTTCTCCTTAGCTTTGGCAGTAAGAGAGACGGATGGTACGAGGTCGCCATAGTGAAGCGAGAATTTACTCCCTTCTCCCTTCAGATAGCGTGATTTCTGCCAGGTATGTTCATAGCGAAGGCCCTCCTTCAAGCCCAGCCATCCCCATTGAGCCTCCCATTCGGCATACAGGGCGGCTATGTTTTGATATTCTCGGTAGTGCATGGCAGCCGCCTTTTGTTCCACGAAACCGCCATTCAAAAAGCGCATTTCGGTAGCCTGACTCTCTCCACGGTCGAAGGAGAACTTCACACCGGTGTTGAGTTGTTGATGCCGGGTAAGCGGAATGGTAAGGTCGGTGGATAGGTGGTGTTGTGTGGTGCGGTCACAAATTTCTGTCCGGATGTCCTTCACAGTGGAAGTGATTTCGGGGTGCAAGGAGGTGTCAAGACCATCGTATCTGTTCTCGGTATCATTCCGGTTGGGAGCATGGCTTATCTGATAACTCGCAAACAGCCTGCCCCTGTCACCCCACTGACGTTGGTAATCGATGCCTCCATCTACCGAAATCTCGTTCATATTCATCTTCTGACTACCACTGAAAGCCATCTCCTGTCCCCACATACCGCCTGAGTAAAGATAGGAGGGACGGCTCTTTTCTTTTGTGGCAAACCAAGTCGTGGACATGGAAACATGGAGTGATTGGACGGAATCAATCTCGTATCCCACACCAACTTCGCCCATTGAGAATGGCATCTTCGATGAGGACTTTTGTCGCATCCATTGACGTGTCCCGTTGCCGGTCACCTCCGATTCTACAATGGTACCCGTTGAATACATATATTCTCCGTTCAAATTTACGTCATACGACCATTTGCCTTGTTGACCGGAGAGACTGGCGTCAACTCCGTTGCTCAGAATACCTGTCAGAAGGTGTACGGAGCCACTTGTGGCTCCGTCATACCCGTCGTCTTCTAATGCCAATGCTTGTTTGGCTCCACCTTTCTTGGTGGTGATGCAAAGGACACCTCCAGTTCCCTCTGCATCATACTGGGCACCTGGATTGGTGATAACTTCAATGTTCTTCACGTGACTGGCAGGCATACTGCGTAACGTCTGTTTTGGATTGCGAGTGATGACAGTACTCAATCTTCCGTCCACATAAACCTTGAACTGTGCGGAGCCGTTTACCATGATATTGTTTCGTCCGTCCACGGTCACCATAGGAACCTTGCGCAGTATGTCCAATACACTGCGTGTCTTTGACTCCACATCATTACTCACCTGATAAGTCACCTTGTCGGTTTTTAGTTTGACTATCGGGACCTGATGCACGATGACAACCTCCTCAAGGTGCTGTGTCGGATAAACAACTATCGTATCTGCCTTTTCCTCGATTACCCCCTGTGCACTTACCCCCATAGGTAATCCTATAGCTGTTAGCAGGAATGCCTTTGCCGCCATGCCAATATTTGATTTCTTACTATGCATTTTTGCCAAAATATTTATGTTATCAAAATAACGAACCGTATCCGATTGTCAGCCATATTCTTTCCCCATTTACTGCTGCCATTAATGTTTGCATTCCAGTAATTTATCCCCAGATAAAACGCAAGATTATCCCACTTCATAATAATTTTCAGAAAACATAAGGATGAAGTGAATACACCGAGCCCACATGTAAATGCAGTCATTAATAATTAATTGGGGGCAACATGATGATCTGAATAAAGACAACGCCTCACAATATGTCAATATTACTTATTATCCTCTCCGTTTTTATTGACTTTATTTGCTTTTCCTTTGAGGATCTCAGGTTGGTTGGCAAGTATCCACAAAAAATGAGGGAAAGGCAATACCAATTTTACAGTGTTCCCATCTTTTGTTGTTTCCATCTTTTTCTTAAATATAATGTAACTATTATCTTTTGAAAATCAGCCTTTGGGAGAATGCGTTGATAAAACCAGAAGTTCCAACAGTTTTTCAAATAACTCTTGCTCTTCTATGAGTTTCAAAGGAAGTGGATTTTCCATTTTGAACTATTGACGTTATTTAATAGTATATCCAAAACTTAGGTAAGGATACAATAACGGGGTCTTATATAATCCGTATTTATCTCCAAAATTATTACTGACCCTTATCCGTAGCAGCATGAACGGCAATTTGTCATGCAAATAACTAATAAAAAGACAATTGTCAATACGACTCCTTTTTCGATATCCCATTACTCCATTCATTTTTGTTAGCAAACCATAATACATAACAATCCTATTGGAAAGAAAAAATACATGCGTTTCTTCTTCCTTCCCAATAGGTTTTTTAACACTTTATTTTACTGTAACTGAAATAGTTCCAGCTTTCTTATCCTTATCAGTAACAGTCACTGAAGTGCTGCCAGCCTTGACGCCTTTGATAATAATCTTTCCATCTTTGATTGTGACTGTGGCAATTTTCGTGTCCTTGGCGGTTGCTGTAAAAGGAGCGGAACCACCTTTTACAGTGACAGTCTCTTCCTTCCCGGCAGTTACGGATATAGACTTTTTATCGAAATCAAGTTCGGATGCCATATCTTTGACCATCACAGGAACCTTTCCTGTAAGTTTCTTTGAGTCGGAGATGAGTATGGTCGCTGTACCATTTTTGACACCGGTAATTGTAATAGTGTTCTTGTCTGCTTTAGCTGTTGCAATCTTGCTATCACTTGAGGTCACTGTAAATGGAGCCGTGCCACCGCTTACAGTCACCGTTGCTGTTTTACCGGGAGCCACTTCTACCTTAGAAGGGGTGCACTTGAGATCTGGAACTTTGGGGTCATCGTTCTTATCGCAGGAACCCATGGTTACTGCAAGAACACAGGCGAAAAACGCCATAGTGAATTTGATAAATTTTACTTTTTTCATTGTTCTTTTTTTTAAAACCTTGTTGTTTTGTTGAACGCTCTTTTATGCAATTGCAAAACAAAAGTAGTACTTCAGTGTAAGCTCTTCAATTACATTTTATCTAAAACGGCGAAAACAGCATCCGAAACGCCATATTTATTATTTGAAATAACTTTCTTATGGGTTTTGCAATCTTGTTTTAGATTATCGCATAATCATGTGAACTTTATTTTATGGGCTGTTTAATAGTCACCGTCACTTGTTCTGCCTTGTTGGACGGATTGTATAGCAAATGGCTGCATGAACTCATACATACCACGCATCCGCATAGCAGAATCCATACTGCAATAATCGTTATTTTGCTTTTTTTCTGTTTCATACTTGTCAATGATTAAAGAATAAACCTTTCAGGATTTGCTGGAACATCCCACCAAAATCAGCGTTTATTTCGCTGCCGTTATGCTTATACGACGGACGTATAATCGGCACAGTCCATTGCTGGTGGAACAAGTTGTTGCCATAACTTCTCATGCCCACATCCATTGACCATCGTTCTGCCAAATCAAAAGACAGATAACCGCCATAATGATAGCCGTCTAAACACCTCTTCGGTTTCATATCCAACAGGTATGTGCGATAGTATGTACCAAAGAGATGAAGCGATGTTTTGGGATAGAATTGATAGGAAACATCGGCTCCAATCCCGAATGTATTGCTACTCGAACGAGGAATACTCAGTTTGTGCGCATAGAGGCTTATGCCCAATTTCCACTTGTAGTTTGGAAAATATGCCGTTTTAACTTCAGCATAGTTCGATACGCCAACACCTATGATGTTTTCCTGTCTGCCACGTCCCCAAATATTCACTTTGTCAAACTGACGAATAACTCCGCCAACGCGATATTCGCCTTTATGTAAGGATGAACGGTCAATAGGGATTCCTAACGTGTAATCAGGGCTAAAATTCAAAAGCATTTCAGGCTTTTGGGGAATGATACCAAAATGTGGAGACAGAAATGATTTTCCATATTCAAAAAATGGCTGTTTGGTGGTGTCTATGTTTGATACAATCCGTTTTGTACGGTCAAGGGACAGCGTAAGGCTTTCTTGCCCGTACAATCGGGAGCAAACGGACAACATAGCCATGATAATGAGAACCACACTATATGCCGCCAGATTAATACCGCATATTTTCAATTTCTGTTTCCACATAACGGTTCTTATATTATAAACTTATACCCTTTTCAGAACATGTAAGCGCAAGATGCCACAAATGTCCTGTTCTTGCTGTCCACACCACTCTTGTTTATATTCTTCATCCCCCAATCATACCCGATGGAAAGCTGAATATGGCGGGTAATCTCCGTTCCGGCGCGGAATCCCAGTCCCCAATCGAAGCGATTGAGCATCTTGTCGCTGAACACATTGCCTGCCTTTTCTTTTGTCGTTACTGTTCCATTATTGGCAGCAATGGTTTCCTTTGCCTTGCCAAACAGACCGATGTTAAAATACGGTCCGGCATTGACGAACAAGCTGACATTCCGTCCTACGGAAAACTTGTAGCCGATATGGACGGGAATATTCAGATAGTAAGGGGTACACTTATTGTCCGAAGTATAGCCCGATGATGGCTTGTCAGGTTTTTCTTCTGCAGAGGGATTATAGTTACCGTTGTAATAGTACCCCGGACTCTTCCATCCATGAGAAGAGAGCATCAGTCCGAAATCCATGTAAAGGCCTTTTGTCACTTGCGGAAGCCCAAACTCTCCCTTTACTCCGGCGTGGAAACCGGACTGTGAATCGTAGCCACTCGGGGAACTTGAGGTTGTAACCTCCCGTTATTCCCACTCTGAAATCTTGTGCTTTCGCCACCATGCAAAATGGCAGTGCGAGAAGCAATGTCAATAGAATTTTCTTCATACAAAAATCATTTATAAAAAAACAAATAAGTTACTTTCCATGCCTTATGGTCTCATTATGTGCTAATATGTACATACAATATAATTGGCCGAATATACGCTTGGACAAACGTAAATCATCTTCGTTCTCAACATCTAATTTATGGAAGCCTTGGCTATCTTTTACTATATGCTTTATAAAGCGTCGTTTTGCGATTTCCCATTTAAGGAACAGGCCATCGTCCAAAGAAGGGGGCAAACTCAATTTCTTCTCAATATTCCAAAAATCAATATCAATATAGATGCTATCATTCTTTCTGATACGTTCTTGGAAACTGTGATTATGTATAGCTATTGCTTTCTTCTCTTTCTCTTGTGACGTATGAGGATAATGTAAAGTTATGCTATCTCCTTTCTGGATAGAATACAGATCAAAATCATACCTGTCATCCAACAAATAAATTTTCACCTCATCATCACTAAAACTGTATCCGACAATCGCAAACGTTGCAATGTTCCTCTCTTCATATTTTTTTTGCAAATCCGTTGTTAAATCGACATTTGCAATAGCTAACACATAGCAAGTATCTAAAGAATTGTTTGAAAACAATTCTTTAGATTCAGCTCTCTGATAGACAAGACACAAAAGTAAGCAGAATACTATATTGGCATGTCTTCTCAAAAAACTTAAATGTTTCATGTTACTTAAAATTTAGTTTGTAAATAATTAATTTATATCTGTTGATACATTATCCATCCACTCCGTTTCCGTAATCCGGCATCCTCCTACAACGCCAATACCATTTTCCACATTGGAATAATGGCTTCTTATGGGTGCCAGCCCTTTATGTCCCAAATCATTGTTTTTGACATCGTTCACTGACTTCAGATAGCAGAAAAGTTCCCGTGACAATTTGTATAAATACACCTTGTAGGAGTATTTATAATTACTGCCGTCCCACATGGATACATAGTCTGGAGAGTAATAGGTTTTCAGACGCAAGATGTATTCTTTTCCTCTTATCCGTTCATCACTCCAGATGTAGAGATTCTGATAGAAATCATTGGAAAAATCAAATGCGGAGTTTAATCCGCTCTTATTGTACAACAGCGGCTCGTCACCCACTTCAAATTCAATATCGTGGTATTCTATGTCCGTAACTTCATTGTCCGACGTACTGGTATAAATACATCTGCGCACTACTCGTATTCCGTAATAATCTTCCGTGTCGGCATTGTCCTGAAATGTAACAAGGAAATGCAACTTTGTATCAATTTCACGTTTTAACTTCATATCCAATTTCTTCAACGGGAAAGAAGACGGCAATACGGTTTCAGAACTTACAGACGGGAGTCCGTCGGCAGATGCCTTTATATCCACCTTGTCAGCTTCATTGTATCTGCCAAGCACATAGTAACACCGGGCAGGGAGAGAAGATGTCGCATTTTCGTTCCAATACACCGGTTGTTCCTTGCCGTTCACCGTAAAATTAATTCCGGCATCAGGAATGCCCTTTTGCAGTTCCCCTTTATTGGAAACCGGTACGCTGCGTGACAATTGTATCAACGTGGTGTCCTTGTCGGCGCAAGGCATACAATAGAGAACTATTTTCTCTCGGGCATTTATATCATTCAATTCGAACTCATAACTGCACGAAGAGAACATCAACGCCATCATCCAGAATGTCAGATTTTTTATTTTCATTTGCTGTCAGAATTTTAGTGTGTAACTGAATGAAGGGAGTATAGGGAACATACCCGTGGCTTTCCCTTTGAAACTGCCATCGGGCATTTCTTTCACCTTGCCATAAAGGGGATTCATACGGCAATAGGCGTTATAAACACTGATGTTCCATATACGCTCATATCCCCGTTTGGTGATACTGCGAAAATTAATGCCGAGGTCAAGCCGATGATATGCCGGAAGCGACACATTGTTCGGCTGCTCGTATATCCATTCCGAAACAGGCTCGCCTCCGATGCCGGGTATGGCAGGAGCATTGACCTGTTGTTGCGGCACGGTCATACGGTTTCCCGTATGGTAGCTCCATGAAGCGTATGCTTCTATCCGGGAAGAGAAATTATGGCGAATGCTAAGGTTCAATTTATGGCGATTGTCAAATTTGTCGGGATACCATCCTTTATAGAATGTCGGGAAATTACGCTTGCTCCATGACAAGGTATAAGCCGCACTGATGTATGTCCGGCTATTGCCGTAGCCGGCTTCCCATTCCAGTCCGTATGCCTTTCCCTTGCCCTCATGGATTTTTTCTTCCCAATCATCTGCAGAGGGCGTGAGACTGTTGCCACCGTCATACTCCACAATGTGATTCATCGTTTTATAAAATCCCTCCATATTCAACCGGACACGGAAAGGTAGTTGCAGATACATTCCAACCGCATATTGTCGGGAGCGCATTGGTGCAATCCTTTTTGTGGAAGGTACCCAAAAATCCATCGGCAAATTCAGGTATGTATTGGAAAGCTGATGCATGAATTGGCTCATTTCCGTATAGGAAGCCTTGAACGTCACACGGTCACTACATTGGTAACGGATGGACGCACGGGGTTCTATGGAGTGGTATGTCTTACCTGTTATATGGAATAGAGTGTAATGAAGTCCGGCATTCAGTTTCAGACGGTTTCCCAAAGCAATGTCATCTTCCACATACAATGAAAATTCCTGTCCGTTATAAGAACCTGATGCCTGTCGTGACAGGGTGTCTTTCCGGTTGTCAGTCCCGGAATAATCCCATGTACGTGCGCTTTGTGGACGGAAAAAGTGCATCAGGTAATTTGACCCCATGCGCAGGCGGTGCGCAGGATTTGGCCGATAATCGAACTCCATACGGTAGCCAATATCATCAATAGTGGAACGGTTGTTACGCTCACTATGGGTAATTCCAGATAGTTGCCCTTCATCAAAAACTTTTTCTTCGGAAAGGTAATCGTGACAGGAACGGTTATGGGTATAGACACCCGTAAATATGGAATACAGTTTTGGAGAGAATTGGTACTTCCAATTCAGGGACGCTGTCAGATTACCCCATTGCAGGTTGAACTTGGTATGATCTTCTTCCCTGTTGTAGTCCGTGCCATACTCTTTCTCAAATTGTTTGTTGTTTACTTTCATGATATCATTGCCAGAATATAGGCTGATGTCTGCGCGGCTACGTTCCGAAAAGCGGTGCGTTATTTTAGCGTTTATGTCATGGAAGGCATAGCGCATATTTATCTTATCGGTCTTTGAACTGTTGCGTATGGCCAATGCCGGTACTGTGATGACATCGAGCCATGTGCGACGCATTGCAATGTTGAACGAGGTTTGGTCTTTCTTTATGGGACCTTCAAATTGGATTCGCCCGTCCAAAAGCCCTATGCTTACCGCGCCGTGGTATTTTTTCATGTTCCCGTCGTTAGTGCGCACATCCACAACAGAAGAGAGTCTTCCGCCATAACGTGCAGGGAAGCCGCTCTTGTAGAAGTCAATATTTTTTACAATATCCGTGTTGAATGCAGAAAAAAGACCTCCCAAATGGTTCACCTGATAAAGAGGTGTGCCGTCCAACAGAAAAAGGTTCTCATCATTCCCTCCACCATGTACATACAGCCCGGAAATGAGTTCGGTACCAGCCGCCACACCCGGTAGATTCTGTAATGTCTTTACCACATCCGGCGAACTCATAAGCGCATATCCAGTATTCAGTTCTTTGGAAGTCAATGAAACTTTTCCTGTTTGGGTCGTCATCAACGGAGAATTCAAATCGGCGGTCACAACCACTTCTTCCAATTGATGCCCCTCTTTAAGATGGACTTTCAAGGTTGTATCATGCCGGAGAACCACATTTTCTGTATGTTCGCCACAGCCTATGGATGAAAAGCGTATGGTGTGATGTCCTTCTGGAAGTGTAATACTGAAGAAGCCGTGTTCGTTGCTCAACGTACCTGTTGCTGTCGTGACATCCCATATGGTGGCATTTATGACTGTTTCACCATCATGCTGATAGACATAGCCACTCAAAGTGTATTCCTTTTTCCTACTTAATAGGACATGTTTCCCGTTTACTTCCCATTTTATATCCGTATGATGGAATAATTCATTCAAAGCGGAGTGCAAGTCACGTCCTTTTAAGAGTTTGCCTATATAGGGTATATCCAGTTTTAATGAGGCATCATACACGAAATTTACGGCATACTCTTTTTTAACTGCCTCCATCTGTTGTCTGACGGTACATGAATGAACCTTATGCTGTGCGTGGAGCGAAAGTGGCAATATGAGCGAGGTCAATATGAAGATTGTCAGCCTACTCATTTCACGACCTCCTTCCTTATCTTTACATCCAGTGTTTTTTCTATCATGGAAATAATTTCATCCAGATTATCTGTATCAAATTTTGCCGTAAGTGTCTTTCCGGTAGAAACACAAGTCAGTTTGACATGGAAGTGTTCGGACAATTCTTTCAGCACTTCAGACAAAGGGGTGTTTTCATAAACGAACCTCCCGAATTTGTCAGAATGATCTTTATCAGAGTTTTGTATCTTCACCAGTTGTGTGTCCGATCCAAATGGCAGAACAGCCTGCATATTTTTGGTAAGTACAATGCCATTCTTATCGTTTTGGGAAGAGAACAACACCTTGCCTGACGATACATGAATTTCGGTAACGGAATCGTCATTGTTCTCGTTTACCTCGAACTGTGTACCCAGCACTTTTATTTTAGCATATTTCCCTGATACAATAAACGGAGTGTGCCGGTTGCGGCGCACATCAAAACCGATTCTTCCGGTCATATCAACTTCCCGTTTGTTTTTATTGAACTTGTCTGGCAGATAACTGAGCGTTGAATTAGGAAATAGCGTAACCTCTGAACTGTCTGGAAGTATGAATGTTGTGGCGTCAGCATAAGAATATAGGCAAACAGGAGATTTTTTCTCCCCTATAAGATAATATGCAGTAAACAGGCATACCGCAACAGAGGCGGCAATCCCCGATATATATCGAAGCCACGTGCGCTCTTTTACCGGATGTGTTTCTTTATATCTGCGTATAGCTTTTCGGGTATCAAACACTCCAGGAGAATAATACCTTAAAACAAACTGTAATCCTTTTAATTCTTCTTTGTCCATTTGCGATGTTATTTTTAGCTAAGAGTACAATCAACCGAAATCCTACTATTCCAAACTGAAAAAATTATCCGAAAAAGAAAAAATAAATTTTCAGGCTCTCACCTTTGATGGCTTTAAGTGCCTTACTGATTTGGTTCTTGACAGTGTTTACGGAGATTCCAAGTTTGTCTGCAGCTTCTTCATATTTCAACCCGTCCCTTTTGCACAGCAGGAAAACTTCACGACAACGGTCAGACAATGAATCTATGGCAGTCCACATTCTTGCTTCCATGAATGATTGTTCTTTGTATTCTGTATCGATAAGAGTTTCCTCAAACTCTGAAATGAAACGGTTACGGTCAATCAGGCTTTCCTTTTTCAGGACAAGAAAGCATCTGTTGCGCACCATTATATACAGATAGGATTTAACATCTGAGACGAGATAGCCTTTCTCGGAACGTTCGAGAAATTCAGTCAAACAGTCCTGTACGACATCCTCCGCATCCTCCGTTATATGCAGGTAATGTAGTGCATACAGACACAATGGGCGATAGTATCTCCGAAAAATACTATCTAAATCTATTCTTTCAAATTTGGTTGATTCAGACTTTATCATGCGGTATTTACCCTATATGGATGCAAAATTACCCGTGTTGCTTTGGCTGTAACAGTAAAATTCGACTGAAACGGATAAATTTATATCTGAACCGCCTAAATAGGCTGTTTATTTTGAAAAACAGATTTTTTAAGTGGCATTTCGGCAAACATAAAGTGCAACTCCATTCGTTTCAACATTCATTTTCATCACTTCAAGGGTGATTTTATCCGTTTCAGTCGGTTTTATCCTATCAACTAAAGAAGTAAATCCCTATTTTTGCAGAATATGAAGTAACTTTGTATCCGATATGACCAACGAGAAAATGAAAATAATGAATTGGAAGAACGGTCTGTTGTTATCGACCGTTTCCTATATACTCTACCTCATTCTGTGGTTTATACTCGATGATGAAACCGCCGACCAATTGCCGGAGATGGCAATAGCCGATTATATCATCGATTATCTGTTGTGTATGCTATTTACCTACATCTCTTTAGGATTTTCCTTTTTGGTCTTTAGGATATTGCCATTCAAGACATCCTACGTGTGGGTGATTGTCTATGCATCCTGCCTTTTTACCCTGAACAACGTTGTCGCATTCGGCATGATTTCTTTGTTCAACTTCTTATGGGGTGAAAACGGGAACGGGCTTCTTGACGAACTCCTCAATATGAAAGGCGCATATACTTTTGCCATGATTTCCACATTCTTGTCGAGCGTCTATGCCAACACATTCTATCTTCAGTCTTACATCAAGGCACGCGATGAGAAACAGACACTTGAAATGGCACTGATGAAAGAAAAGGAGATAGCCTTGCAGTCACAGCTCAATTCCCTGAAACTGCAAATCAATCCGCATTTCATGTTCAACAACTTCAACAACCTGCTGGAGCTGATTGAGGAGGATAGCGGACTTGCCGGAAAATTCCTGAGCCATTTGTCGAAAGTGTATAGATACATCATCACCAATCTGGACAGGAATCTGATACCTGTCGCGGACGAAATCAAGTTTCTTGATTCATATTTGTACTTGATGAAAGTGCGTCACGATGAAGGAGTCATTGCAAAAGTAAGTCCGGACGTCAGACAATGCAAAGGTTTTCTTCCTCCGGCAGTGTTGCAACTTCTTGTGGAAAACGCAATAAAACATAACAGCTTTTCATCTGAACATCCGCTGGTCATTGACATAAAGCTGTCCGATGATTACATAACCGTCTGCAACCTGAAACTACCTTTGATGTCCCCAATCGAATCAACCGGTTTAGGACTTAAAAATATCACAGAACGATATGCTTTGCTTTGTGACAAAAAGGTCAAGATAGAGAATGCCGAAAACTTCTATTCGGTAAGTCTGCCCATCATAAAAAACACCATCTCCTATGAACATACTGATTCTTGAAGACGAGCCACGCAATGCCAAACGCCTCATAAGGCTGCTGAGCGACATTGACAGAACATTTATTGTCGAAGGCCCTCTTGCCAGCATCAAAGAGACAGTCGAATTCTTTCAATCCGGCAAAACCACAGACCTCATCCTTGCGGATATCCGTTTGACTGACGGTTTGAGTTTCGAGGCTCTAAAATATGCCCCGGCAACCATACCCATCATATTTACCACCGCATACGACGAATATGCGGTACAGGCATTCAAGTTCAATAGTTTCGACTATCTTCTGAAACCGTTGGATTCGGATGAACTTGAAGCGGCCATTGACAAGGCGGCCAAAGCCGGTAAGAATTACACCGACGAAAACCTACAGCAGCTTTTCGATGCCTTACAGAAGAACAAGTTCCGTTATCGGGAGCGTTTCTTGCTTCCTTACCGTGACGGATATAAGACCGTGCGCGTTTCGGACATCAACCACATCGAAACAGAAAACAAGATTGTATATCTCCGTCTTAACAACGGCACTTCCGAAGTGGTCAATGTGTCAATGGATGAACTTGAGCACCAACTGAATCCCGACTATTTCTTCCGGGCAAACCGCCAATATATTATCAATGTAGAGCACGTTTTGTTCCTCGGTAATTATTTTGGAGGAAAGTTGATTATCCGTTTGAAAGGTTATCCGAAGACGGAAATACAAGTGAGTAAGGAAAAGGCGCAGAGGCTTAAAGAATGGATTGACAGGTAGTAATCAGCATACTTTGGCGAAATTTTCATTCATTTCATATAGCCGAATGAGACTGATAAAATCTCATTCGGTTGTAAAATTGTAATAAAGTCACGTAACTCGCAACAAGCATTTTATTCGATAGTGAAACAAACGCTATAACAAATCTCGATTATTACAGTTTATCATATAATCACTTTACTTTATTTTTTTTCTATAGGCACCCGGATTAAAGTAAACCTAATCCTGTTTGCAATCCTGCTATATGTAGATGTAAAAATATGCCCATTCTATACTATTTAACAATGTCAAAGTTTACATCGGACTAATCGAACAACCCGTTTACAAGATTGACTGCATCATCTTTTTTCTGATTGATGATTTTTGCGTACACCTGTGTCATTTTCACATCGGCATGACCGAGCAGTTTCGAGGTCGTATAAAGGTCTGCTCCAAGGGTCAGCATCATCGTGGCGAACGTGTGCCGGGCTGTGTGAAATGTAAATCGCTTGTCGATACCTGCGGCTTTCGCCCAAGGTTTGATAAGTAAGTTCATCATCGACGGACTGGGTAAATCGAACACATGATCGTCTGCTGTCTTTTCTCCTCGTTCCGGCATCCACTTCAAGGCTTCGGGAGAAAGCGGCAGATAAATCGGCTCCTTAGTTTTCTGCATGGACACCGCCAACCGATATTGTCCTCTATCAACGAAAACATCTTTCCACTTCAATCTGACAATATCGCTCACGCGCAATCCGCAGAAGCAGGAGAACAAATAGGCGGACTTCACAGCCTCATTATTCATCGGAGTGGCAATCAATGCCCGGACTTCCTCGATAGTCATATATGAACGTTTGCTCTCCGGCAGACGAATCTTATCCGAATTATTGATCTTGGTAAACGGATTAACCTTTATAATCTCCGCACGAACGGCAGCATTCAAAGCTCCGTTCAGAATGCGGTAGTAGGTGTGAAGCGTAAAGTTCGACACTCGTTTCCCTTTGGGGCGATATTCCGTCATCAGATAATCGAGGTAGTCCTGACAGAATGCCTTGTCTATCCGATCCATTGTCATCCGCTCTCCTGCATAATCTTTCAAGATGCGAATGGTAACCGAGATTTGGTTTCCGTCTTTCTTTCCCCGCTTTGCCTGATTCTCTTTATACGTATTCATCCAATCGAGCAGGAATACCTTTTCCCTGTTCTCGATACCCGCTTCTCCATTCGTCAATTCAATGATGCGCTTCGATTTGATGGCATTAGCTGCGTCCATCGTAACCTGATTCCGTTTCCGGGCATTATTGTCCGTTTCCGGGATGATATACATTTTGAGGTACTCGTATGTCCGCTTTCCGTCGCGGTATATATCCAGATACAGACTCTTACTTCCGTCACTCAACGGCTTCATCCGAAGACGGATTGGTTCTTTGACTTTCGTCGGCTTCTTTACTCGTGGCATAAGCAATTCCTTTTTTCGTTATTTCTGTTGCAAAGGTAGAAATAATAATCCGAAACAAGGAACAAACAAGAAACAAAAATGTACCGAATAAGAACCAAACAACCGAAAACAATGAAAGCAACTGAAAAGAAATACATCTTTATAAATAGCTATAAAACAGCGTATTTATTTTCATTTGTTTGGTTATTATTTTCATTTTAGATGTGTATTCTATAAATCTGGAAAATTTATTCAGTCTCTCAAGATATTCCCCAATATTTAGTGCTGTATAGCGGACAAGTGCGCATTGACCATGCAAATGGCAGATAAAGTTAAACCATTGTAAGTGTGTTAAATTGCGTTAGCCAGTTCAACGGTTTATGAGTTGCAAGCAGTGGTTATCGAATGATCCCTATATAACAATACTTTATGCAAGCTGACTTTAATCCATAAAAAGTTGTCCGAATTATGATTTTTCCATTTAATTCGCCATATTTGCAAAAGAATAACAAATTTAGAGAATAAAATGGTACTTGAAATTCGTTTGAGCAACTTCTTTTCAATTAAAGATGAGGTGATACTGGATATGCGGGCTGCAAACATACAGACCAAAAAGGCAAAGGAGCTTGAAGAAAATACATTTGTATGCGGTGATGAGCGTTTGCTTAAAACTGTAGCCATTTACGGTGCAAATGCCTCAGGAAAGAGCAGTATCATCAAGGCTATTCGCGCTTGTGTGGGAATGATATTCTCATCTCACAATTACAACGAGAATACGATATTTGCCTTTACTCCGTTCAAATTCGGGGGCATTGGCAAGCCAAGCACATTCTTCATTCGCTTTCTTCTTGAAGGTATCGAATATGAATACTCTTTTGAACTCAATAAAGTTGAGATACTGAAGGAGGTCCTTTACTATTATCCGAATGGCCGTCGTTCACTGGTATTTTCTCGTGATGAGACAAAAGGCCTCGATAAAAAGGATATCTATGAATTCCGATCGGTGATTCGCCGTCCTATGGATGTTGCTGCCAATACGTCTAAGAAAACGCTTTTTGTGTCGCGTGCCAGTCAGATGGACCGAGATGTCGCAAAAGATGTTTTTCGGTATTTCAATGAGCGTTTTATTCTGAATTATTTCGGATATAATTCGTTCTCTGTCGAGCGCTTATTGAATGAGAACAAAGAGCACTTCATCAATGTACTGCGAATTGCTGACAGCGACATTGTCAAAATCGACAGCAGGCACGAAAATAAAGTACTATCAACTGCAGTGTTTGACCCTGCAGACAATCATATATTGTCGGTCGAGGATATTCAGAAATCGCAGTTGGTTATTACCACCTACCATAAGAATAATCCGGATATACCCTTCAATTTTTTTACTGAAGAGTCCGATGGGACACAGCGCTTATTCAATATGATGCTGACGATTCTGGATATCGTCAAGAATAATAAAATCTTGTTGATAGATGAAATCGAGACGCAACTGCATATAAAATTGGTAGAGTATATTATCGGTTTGTTCAACAAAAGCGAATCGGCGCAGTTGATATATACGACACACAACACATACCTGCTTAATACCAACAAGTTGCGCAAGGATCAGATATATTTTGTCAACAAACTGGATGACGGGTCCTCGGATTTGTATTCGCTGTTTGATTACAAAGATTTCCGCGACGGGCTGGATGCAGAGAAGGCATATCTGCAAGGTCGTTTTGATGCCATCCCGTATATTGACGAACAGTCGGATAGTTTTATAAAATAGAAACTAATATGGGACGACAAATAAGAAAATCCAAAGGCAAAACAATGAAGCCAAACTTCTTTGTTTTCTGTGAAGGAGAGTCTGAGATTGCTTATATCAGCCACCTTCGTTCGCAATACCGTGTGCCTATTCAAATTATCCCAAGAAAGAGCGATTCGAACATATCCGTTCGGTATATAGAGAATTGTAAACGGGAATATGTTGTAACCAAAAATGATAAAACATTTCTGATGTTTGACCTTGATGTGGACGGAATGCTGGAACATCTGCAAAGTATCCCGGATGCAGTATTGCTTGTGTCTAATCCATGTATTGAGTTGTGGTATTTGCTACATTTTGAGAATTGTCATGCTGAACTAACTCAAAACACTTGCATCAAGAAACTGAAAAAACATCTTGAACACTACACAAAGGGAACTTTGGCATTAAGCGAGAAACAGCAATTGTCCGAAAAGGCGTCAGAGGCAATGGCAAGAGCCAAGGTGTTGGAGACATATAATAATCCATCAACCGCCATCTATAAATTGATAGAATTGCTGGAAAGTTTGTAATTTGAAGATTATGAAGAATGGGGAAATATCATTAGCGGATATCTTTCTTAACATCTTGTCAGAATCACAAGATAAAGGCGCCAAACTAATGGCAGAGCGAATAAAAGCAGCTATTAAATCGCCTAAGATATTTGAGCTGGTAAATATATGTGTTATAAATGCATTGAGATATAAATCCAAAATCAGCAGCAAAACCGTAGATGATGCAATTGATGGAATTATCAGTTTTGTACACTCTGAAATTGACATCAGCTCTCTATCGGATGAACATAAAGATATAGAAAAGAATTCATACCGACACTTTGCCCAAAGTCTTGGTGAAATATTAAAAAAGAATTTACGGGCGTCGCAACAGCTAATAAAGAAGAAAGTAAAATAACTACAATCTTAGCATTAGTAAAGAATTTGCGAAAAATACAGACTCAATAATGATAGTTTGGTATTTTATATTGTGAATGCAATTGAAATATCCTGAATGGAATTTTTAATGTGTCGGAGCAATGAAATCAGTGCTATGCATCTTGCTCTTCCATCGAATTGTTATATCTTTGTTGGCGGAAAAATTATTTGATGGTAAAACACCATAAAATGCTGTAAATTGCATAATTACTCAGCCGCTACCATTTATGTCTCAGGTCAATAACCGTCTAAAACAAATAATTGGCCTACGACAAAAATGAGAGCAGGGACAAGCTTGCTTGACTATGCCGAAGTGTGCGATATATTATAAATTTAAAATATGAAACATTTTCTGACAATACTCCTGACATTTGTCATCATTGCAGCAGCAATGGTCATCACATGCCCTGACAAGGCAAAACACCTTGAAGCCTTTGATGAAATCATAGACCATTCCCTTAATCAGGATGAGACCGGAATGGCAGCCCTGTTTTCTGCATTTGGCGGCAAACGTCTCATTCACAATTTTTTCGACCCGCTTTTTCATGTCAACAACTATTTTGTGGTTAGCATTGGAGAAATCCAGCTTGCGGAAAACGAAAGCAAGACAGTTTCAGTCGGGCTTCTCGGCCATGTTTTCACCATCGACAAGGAACAAGCTGTGCAGATTCTGAAAGAGGAGAATATCCTTTAAACGAAGTATGGCCAAACTTTCGACCTAATAAAAATGGTACAATAAAATGAAGCATATCGAAGTAGTGGCAGCCGTCATCAGGCGTGGCAACGAAATATTCGCAACCCAAAGAGGATACGGAGAGTTCAAGGACTGGTGGGAATTCCCGGGAGGCAAGATGGAGCCAGGAGAATCCCCTGCAGATGCCCTCAAACGGGAAATCCGCGAAGAACTTGACGCCGAAATTAAAATCGGAGACCTGATAAGGACGGTAGAATGGGACTATCCGGACTTTCATCTTACAATGCACTGCTTCTGGTGCTCTCTCACATCAGAATCCTTGCACCTGAACGAACACGAGGCATCATGCTGGCTTACTGCCAAGACCCTTCATTCCGTCCGCTGGCTTCCCGCAGACATCGGGATATTGGAAGACATACAGAAGGAGCTGTAAAACTGCTGCACATCAGGAAAATGCCCCTCTCTCATCGTGGAGCAGAACATCCTGACAATCAAGACAATCCACATATACGGTTCCCCAGACTCGGGGAATCGCGCATCAGCAAAAAGCTAACAATCAACATATTACGCGACACATTAAAACATTAAGAAAACCACTCACCGAAATGAAAAGAACAGCACTAAAAACAGCCATCATTGCAATAATATCCATCGCCAGCGTCTCGTGCAAACAAGAAATGACCCTGATGACATACAACGTGGGAGTATTTAAAAAATCAGGCACCAACAGCATGCACCATGTCGCGGAAATCATAAAGGCAACGCAGGCTGACATCGTGTCAATGAACGAACTGGACAGCTGCAACCGGCGTCACTCCACCTTCCAACTGGAAGAAATAGCACAGACGGCAGGCGGGCTTGACTTTCATTTCGCACAAGCCTTTCCATTTGCGGAAGGAGCATACGGAAATGGCATAATATCAAAAAATCCGATTATCTCCCGCCACATAATTACACTCCCGATGGAAAACGGAGCAGAACCGCGCAGTGTAGCAGTCGTTGAAACAAAAGACTGCATCTTCGCATCCGCACATCTGGACCACATTGGCGAAGAAGCCAGAATAGCACAGGCAAAAGCCATAAACAGCTGGTTCAAAGAGAAATACTACGGCTCGCGCAAACCAGTCATACTATGCGGAGACATGAACGACACCCCGGAAAGCGCCACAATAAAAACCCTGTCAGAAGAATGGGAACAGCTCTCCGGCACAGCCCTGACGCACCCTTCCCCTCTCCCCTGCGTATGCATAGACTACATCTTCGCCCTCAAATCCGCAAAAAAAGTCAAAGTGACAAACACCCTGCTTCCAAAGAGCAGCAATAAAGTCCAATCCCCACTGAACATCCCCTCAGAAATAATAGACACAGCCTCAGACCACCTTCCGGTCTGCCTGACCATTGAATTTTAAGAATACGACAACCCGTTACACCCACAAAGCAGCTTCAGCGGTCTCGCCTGCATAATTGTCTCAGGAAACTGACGGCCTCACCTGCCCCGGCTCATTTGTCCGCATACAAGATTCGAGGCGGGACGGGACAAATCAGTGGAGCACAAGCAATTGGATACAAGCAAGTTACAGAAACGCGATTCCCCGTGGGTGGGGAACCGTATATGTACAATCGCTTGAGCGACAAAGTTTTATGCTCCACGCAAAATGTCCCGTCCTGAAAAAAGTTTACCACAAACCGTAAACTTTTATGCAATCAAAAC
>OFFP01000312.1_pt1 | contig 40576 bp, 28 predicted proteins | sample 1521431 | NCBI WGS metagenome assembly OFFP01 (sample SAMEA3504104, study PRJEB24116) | mouse gut metagenome | biome: mouse gut; feature: mouse-associated habitat; material: faeces | place: Denmark | collected 2011
CCCACGGAAATAAACTTCATCGTCAAGTCACTGCTGTCTGAATCATACAGCTCACAGACCGCCTCCAGCGTTTCGATTGTCTCCTCATATACTACACGGTAATTATATGCCATATATCTTTCCCTTCCATAAAAATCAATCTCCGGACAGCCTTTTATAAAAAGCGAGGGTATCGCCAAATAGCTAATTGTTAACTATCTCACGATACCCAGTCCTATCCCTTATCGGACGTAATCTGTCTGCCCGCAGGGCATACATATGTAAGAATTATTCTCCTTCAACCATTTTATCGACCTTGCCGGAGAAGACAAACATGATGACTCCACAGGCAATAATGACAACTGCAACTCCGCCGTATCCTTTGATAAAGTCTATCTTGGAAAGCCAGTTGTAGAGCATCGCGCTTCCCTGAGAAGCGAAGAAGATTGCCAGCGGCCAGATTCCAAGCAGCGTACCAAGCAGCTTCTTAGGAGCATACTTGCTGATGAAAGAATTCCCCAGAGGCGAGAAAATAACTTCGCCCACTGTCATAAATACCGCCGCAAGGACGATGATCCAGATACCTACCGGATCCTTTGTTCCGGAACCCGCAAGGATTGCTGCAAATACCATCGTCGCAGGAGTAAGCCCTAGGATAATGATTCCGAGAGCCGTCTTCTTGAACATTCCTAAATCTCCCTGAGGCCTCTGCCTTAACTTCGCCCAGATTCCAGCAAATACCGGACACAAGACGATACAGAGCAGACCATTCATAGAGTCGAACCACGCCGTCGGCATCGTAAAGGAACCGATGTTCCAGTTCGCCCATCCAAGACCTGCCTCGCTGGTAGGACCGAACTCGAAGTATACCGGATTGTATACCATGTACCAGATCAGCCAGAAAATACCGGAAAATGCTGTTACGATTAAAATTGCAATAACACGTTTCTTCTCAAGTTTCGTAAGAGGAGCCGTATCCTTTTCTGCCTTCTCAACATTCTCAACACGGTTATCAACAAGGAATGGTTTCTTTCCGGCATCGCCGAAGAACTTCATTCCAAAGATCCACCATACGCAGTCAACAAAGAGCGCGATCGCACACACAAGGAACAACACACGGTATCCGGCCACTTTTGCAAGAAGCGAAAGGAACGTCGTACCGCTGAAAGAACCGATGTTTACAAACGTATACTGCAGGCTGAATACGGTATCCAGCTCATCCTCGTCGGCAAGCGGGAATAAACGTCCGTTAATACCGGAAACGTTTCCTTTGAAGAAACCTGTACCTACAGCAACCAGAATAACCATCGCCCATACCATTCCGATTCCGTTCGCTTTCCATGCGCACAGATATCCCAGACCCATTAAGATCTCACCGATCGGAACAAGAAGACGGGGGCTGACCCAACGGTCGGCAATATATCCACCGATGATCGGCGTGATATAAGTAAGCGCCACCAGGTTCGCAGCCATTGTCGTCGCCACGGACTTATCCATCCCAAGTCCGCCCTTCACTGCCTCTGCGGCAATGAAAATCGTGAGTCCCCACTTGGCAGCGTAGTATGCGAGTCGTTCAAATGTAAAGGAAAGACAGCACACATAAAAGCCAAATGGAAAACTCTTTTTTGTTTTTCCCATAAGTTTTACCCTCCAATGATTTAATTTGCTTTCGTTTGGCAAAATATACAAACAAAAGCCTCCAATGGAATATATAATAGCATGATATGACCAAAAACACAATACAAACTTTTAAGAAAAGTTTAAGTAAATCTGGAAAATATTTTATATTTTTTTTATAATCTCCCTTACAGGTCTGCCATGCGCCCCAGGATCTGCTGGTAGAACTGCTCCTGGCCTTGCTTTTGTTCCAGCACGTCCAAGATTACTCCGTCCTTTAAAAAGAGAATCCGGCTGCAGTTGCTTGCCACCTGCGGGTCATGTGTTACCATGACGATTGTCTTTTTGTACTCCTGATAGATCCGGTTCAATGCCTCAATTACGATCTTCCCCGACTTGGAGTCCAGATTGCCCGTAGGCTCGTCCGCCAGAATCAGATCCGGCTCATTAATAAGGGCGCGGCAGATAGCGACTCTCTGCCTTTCTCCGCCGGACAATTCATAGGGATACTTCTTGGTCAGATGGTCAATCCGGAAATGCTCGGCATGCTCCCTGGCGCAGGCAAAGCACTTTTCTTCCTCCGCCTTGTCAAGAATCATGGGGAGCATGATATTTTCTTCCACGGTCAGGCTGTCCATCAGGTAAAAATCCTGAAAAACAAAACCGATTTCCCGGCGGCGGATATCCGCAAGCTCATCCATCCACAGTTCGTTTACCTTTCTGTCTTTAAAATACAGTTCGCCCTTCGTCGGACGGTCAATCAACCCCAAAAGCTTTAAAAGCGTCGTCTTTCCGCACCCGGACTTTCCCATGATTCCCACAAACTCATTTTCTTCAATCTGGAAATCCAGTCCCTTCAATACCTTGACCACACCATCCTCTGCCGTGGGAAGCTTATAATTACGCACCAGCTCTTCTGCTTTTAATATACTGCCCATACCTACACCTCGCCTACCTTTTTCTCAATCTGCCGGATATTCCATTCCGTCAAAAGCCACGCCAGGATACCGAACATTATCAGTTCACCTGCCGCCGAAGGAATCAGCATCCTAAGAAACCTCTCCTGGACATCCTCTTCATAGAGCCTTGCCCGCAGGCTTCCGTACACCAGTCCCGCGCTTAACGTTCCTGCCACAAGCGCCGTCAGGATATAGTATACTCTAATTTCACTTCTTATAAGCGCAGTCCTCTCCTGGCGCTTCATCCCCATACAGTTCAAGAACTGTGCCTTGCGGACATTTCCTTTCTTCTCCGTCATCATCTTAATTCCAAGAAGCAGTATGGAAGCGGCAAAAAACGCTCCCCCAAGAAGCGCTGCCATGGTCTTTCGCATCCTGAGTTCTGCGTCTGCGCGCTCCTTTACCTCTGTTTTCAGATAATGGCTTTTTACCTTGGTATCGTATCTATCCTCCTGCCTGTGCCGTTCTTTGAACGCCGAAAATTCCGGTTCCAGCCTCTTTAACGCCTCCTCGTCTCCATTGATCAGCACAAGCCTTGTAGGTCCCTGGTTCGGTTCCCATCCTTCCATTTGCATCTCTTCCAAGGTCTGGATCTCACCCGTGAGGGGATTCGTCACCTTCCACTCATCCCTCGCCTTCTCAAAATAGGCATCGGAAAAAACCACCAGGTTCTCCCGCTCCCCCTGACATAAGATCCCCGTCAGGCTGTCCATCTCTTCCCCAACAATCTGCCGCACATAGTAAGAAGTCACCGTCAGGGAATGGGCGAATTCAGCCGGAAAATTATCCGGGCTGTATCCCTCGCACACAGGACCGGTATAGAGTACCGGCGTTTCCATCGGCACATAGGTATCATAACGGTCGATGGGCTGCGCCTCCGTCCCCAGATCCTGCTGGTGTACAATGTAGATTTTCTCTCCCTGGCTGTCAAGCCCTAGCTCCCGCTTTTGGTAAGCCGGATTTTGCTTCTTTTTCAGCATATGGTAGGTAGACTCGGAAATCCCGATATTCTGGCTTCCGATTCCCGCTGTATCCGACTCGCTTCCCGATACCCGTACCATGGGATACACTTCCGCCTCCACTCCGTCCGTAACATTAAGCTTCTCAAGGAGGGCATCATCCTCCTTTCCTTCCCCGGCAATCAATACCAGATCATAGGGGAACAAAGCTTCCGTATCCGTTACCAGGCGCGCCGAGAAGAACTGCACCCCGAACAGGGCGATGATGCAGGTATGCAGCACGCAAAGTCCGAAAATATACCACACCGCACTCCTGGACCGATGGTAAAAGGGATGGTGCTTTAACAGCTTTGGCAGCGCGCCCTTTCTTTTTTTTCTGTGGATCAGATATCCTGCGATCCCATATCTGAGGATCAGATAAACGCCCAGAAAGCAGTTCAGTATAAATTCTACATCCTCTGCGTTCACGTTCTTCTGGTATTCCTTTAGCCCTACCGCTATCAAATAGATTCCCGCCGCCACGAACACGATGTGGAAGCGTCTGGGGATACGCTCCTTCATCATCTGGAGATCCGTAGAACTTCCCATCCGCAAACCCACGAACAGGTCATGGGTCACAAAAAACGTTGTCAGATAGATCAGCAGCATGACAGGAACCGTCTTTACGAAAAGAAGGGGTGAAAACCAACCTGCAGGGCCGCCCGCAGTTTCCCGGAACAGCGTCACAAGCGCCACTCCAAGGATACCGCCAAAAACCAAGGAAACCAGGGCGCCGATGCCAAGCTCCAGCCCCATGCAGGAATACATGGTCTTTGTACGGATTCCAAGGGTCTTGAACACACCATATTCCGGAAGCCGCTTTCTCAGGTAATAGAGGAGCAGCAAAACAAGCATCATAAGCCCCACCAGCCCCAGTTCCACCAGCCCCCGGAACAGAATCTCCCCAGCGCCTGCCGGATAACCAGCCCTATAGCTCATATCTCCTGCCTTTATCAGCGACTGCATCCCGAACCCTGCCACCACAAAAGCAAACACCAGTCCGTTACAGGTAAGAAGCACCGAATATTCTTTCAGGTTTCCCACGAAATTCTTCCAGATAACGACGAAAAACAGGCGGCTATACTTTCCCGGAAAATACAGGCGCCTTTTACGCTCTGCCTTCTCAAGCTTCTCCTTTTTCTCGTACTCGATCTTATCCCCCAGCTCCCGCTCCCAGATTTCTATCATCTTGCGTCCGATACATTCCACTCCTGAAAGCAGCATAAGGACGCCCGGATACAAAATTGCCTCAATCGCATTGGAGCAGACTGACCCAATCATATACTCCCACGCATTCACATAGGTAAATACGATTGCCATCAGAATCACGGCTACGTTTATATGCCAGTCCTTTCCCCAAAACATTGCCGCCAGATATATCACGCACATGACGGCAATCCCCACTTCCTCTCCTACGCTGCTTTTAGTCGCCGCAAGCCTGCCTGCTTTACGGCACAATTGTCCTGTATTTTATTTCAGAGTACTTCCACTTTACAGGCATGTTCTTTCGTCTTTCTGCAATAGCTGATCCCGACTGCCAGAATCCTTCCGGTAAACTTTGGCGTTTCCCCAAGTTTCCCTCTAAAACGCAATTGATATCCCTTTGCTTTGATCTGTTCCACCGCATCCTTTGGCGTACTGTCTATCTTTAATTCAAGGATGATCCCATCGTTGTTCCTTTGATCCGGATAAAAGATAAAATCTACAAATCCCTCCCCCGCCTTATCTTCCCGTTCCACACGGTAATTGTTCCTCGCTGACAGATAGACAAGATTCACGACTGCCGACAATTCCGCTTCACTGTTATAAGAAAGGATGGGGGACTCTGTGTCATGGGCATACTTTAATATCTCTGCCATCGTCCGGACATCGCCTGCAAGAGTGGCTTTCACCATTCTTTCTGATTCTTTCGCCAGGCGATGAACGTATCCCAGAGAATCTTTGGACAACAGCAGCTTCTCATACTGTAACATTAGCTCCCTGTTGGGAATATAGACTTTCCCATCTTTATAAGTCAGCAGGCCATAGACCACCATGGCTGAGTAAACCTCATCCTTCGTCTCCAGATTCATTGACACTGCCGCATAATTCTGAACCTCTGCCCTCACCCCTTCTCCTGCAACCATCAGGACAAGATCGTCCTGGATTTCCTCAATATCGTTACGGATATAATAGAAAATCTCATCATACGGACCGGAGCTGGTCCAGTAACATGCCAGCTCATCGTCTGTTAATGCACAGACGACCGATCGCGGATTATAGATTCTGCTTCCTTTTCCCGTGTAATAACCATCATACCAGATACGTAAGTCCTCTCTGGTAATCTCTGGCTCTTGGGTATCCCGCAGATAGACCTCAAAAAGCCTGTCAACTTCATTTTCCAGAAACCCGAAATATTCACTGAATTTTTTCCGATTCGTCATATCGTATTCCAGAAACATATTCAATTCCGAACCACTGGAATATTTGGCGATCGGAAGCACTCCCGTCATATAGGCAAGTTCCACGTATGCCTTGTCCTTCAACAGAGCTTTCAAAAAGCGAAGATATTGCGCCCTGTCTTCCTCCGTAATAAAGGGCAGATGAAATACCGCATCCCACTCATCCATTACAAAAATAAACTTTTGGTTCGTTTTTTGGAAAATGCAGTTAAGGACATCCCATAAGGCATCTTCCATCCCAAGCCCCAGCTCCGGATATGCTTCTTTCAGATCTTGGTTGATTCCATCCTGTATACGTTCAATATACTGCATATACTCCATACTTTGCCTTGGAAAGTCCGTCTCACTGAAATCAATATAAATAACGTTATGTTGATTTAAATGTTTACGGTAATCCGGATTTTCTTTCCCATTGTTATCTCTTGCAATCCTAAGTCCGTCAAACAGTCTGTCGCTCTTGGCCGCCCTTCCAAAAAACGCATCCACCATATTCGCCATGACACTTTTTCCGAACCTTCTCGGCCTTGTGATGCAAAAATACCTGTTCGGTTTTCCGAGGGCTGCGATCAAGTCCCTGAGTAATTCTGATTTGTCAACAAAATATGGGTCTGAAACAATCCCGCAATATTTCTCATAAGAATTCCTGCTGTTCAGGAATCTCCCCATAGCCGCACACTCCTTCCGTCAGGGCTTTCCTGTTATTAAATGGGCCGCGTATATCCTTTCAGCCACTCCCGTTCTTCCTCTGTAAGGCGCGGCCCAATCTTTTCATAGACCTGCTCATGGTAATGGTTCAGCCATTCCCGCTCATCCCGGCTCATCTCCTCCGGGTCGATTCCGTCCAGATCGATGGGGGCAAATGTTATCGTCTCGAAATACATGAACTGCCCGTACTTATTCTTCACGCCTTTTCGCACCACGAATTCATTTTCGATACGGATGCCGAACTTCCCGTCCTCATAAATCCCAGGCTCGTCCGTAATGACCATTCCCTCTTCCAGCTTGTGGTGCTCGTTCTTGCTGGGGACCACATACCAGCGGAAGCCCGTAGGCGACTCATGGACATTGGCAAGATAGCCTACGCCATGCCCCGTACCGCACTGGTAATCCAAATCCAAGTCCCAAATCGGTCCTCTCGCCAGCACGTCAAGGTTATAGCCGTAGCATCCATAAAGGAAACGCGCCCGGGACAGGCGCATCATCGCCCGCACTACCGCCGTAAAGTACCGCTTCATCTGGGCATCCACAGAACCAAGCACAAACGTCCTGGTGATATCGGTAGACCCCTCGTAATAACCGCCGCCGGTATCATTTAAGAAGAACGCCCCGTGCGACAGCGTTACGTCCGACTCCTCGCTGGGAGAATAATGCATCATCGCCGCATGGTCAGCAAATGCACATAACGGCTCAAAACTGTCCCGGATATACCCCTCCTGGGCGGCGCGCAGTTCCGTAAGCTTCTCTGCGGAACTAAGCTCCGTAATCGTCTCCTTATCGTAGCGGGTCTTGACCCAGTACATGAACTTGGTGACAGCCACGCCATCCTTAATATGCGCCTCCCGAATATTCCCAAGCTCCACCTCGTTCTTCATAGCCTTCATGAGAATGGTAGGGTTCGCCGCTTCTACAATCTTGCAGGGAATGCTCTTATAGAGGGCGTAGTTCATCATCATCGGGTCGATTAACACCGTCTCGGAAACATCCAGCGTCTTGATGTCCTCATAAATTCCATTGTAAGGATGTATCCTCACCTGATTCTTTTTAAGCTCCTCATGAATGCGGCCATCCAGTTTGGAATCATCCACATAAAGCTCTACGGTATCCTTTCTCACAATCGCATAAGAAAGCAGGAGCGGGAAGAAATCAATATCGTCTCCCCGGACATTCAAAAGCCAGCAGATATCATCCAAAGATGCGATAATATGGGAATCTGCCCCGTACTCTTCCATGGCCTTGCGCACACGGAGCAATTTCGATTCCGTACTCTCGCCGGAGTATTTCTCCTCCAGGAAAAATGCCGGTTTGTCGGAAAGGGGCGGCCTCTCCTCCCAGATAGCGTCAATCAAATCAACGGAATACTCGATGCGGATCTGTTTCTTCGCCAGCTCTTCTTCATATTCCTTTCCTTCCTCCACAGAGAGTACACGTCCGTCAAAGGCGACCGTCCCGCCCTCCGGAACGCATCCGCACAAATATTCCGTAATCGACGGCGTCTCTCCCACGAACATCTTCATCAGCCGGATACCGCTGCCTTTCAGTTCATTCTCTGCCTGGAAGAAATATCTCCCGTCCGTCCACAGCCCTCCGTCGTCTCTGGTAATGACTACCGTTCCGTAAGAACCGCTGAATCCGGAAATATACTTTCTTGCCTTAAAATGTTCCCCCACATATTCACTCTGGTGAAAGTCTGCAGTCGGCACAACATAGGCGTCAATCCCTTTTTCTGCCATAAGCGACCTAAGCGCAATAATCCTTTCTGCTACGTTCATAAATGAAACCTCCTCAGATAAAAAATCGTATATGGATACTGTAACATAAATCCATACTAAAGTACAATTTTTTATCTTGAATAGGGTAAAAAATTATGCTATGATTTGCTAGAAACTCTTTGATACTTTGAAGACTAGAATGAGGTGATACCATGGCAGCACGCATCAAAAACATGACCCAGGGGAAGCCCGCTTCCCTGATCTTTGCATTCGCCCTCCCCCTAATGGTGGGCAATGTATTCCAACAACTGTATACCGTCGTAGACACTATGGTCGTAGGAAAAGCCCTCGGCGTTGCCGCCCTTGCCGCCCTTGGCGCCGCAGACTGGCTGAACTGGATGATGCTGGGAATCATCCAAGGCTTTACTCAGGGTTTTGGAATCCTGATGGCGCAGGAGTTCGGCGCCGGCAGATACGATAACCTGCGCAAGTCCATCGGAAATGCAGCCGTCCTGTCGCTGGTATCCTCCATGGTACTGCTCCTGGCCGGGCAGTTGTTGACGCGCCCGGTCTTGAACCTCTTGCAGACACCACCGGAAATCCTTGCAGATACCTTGCTGTACCTGCGCATCATGTACCTTGGCGTCCCGGTGGTCATGGCATATAACCTGCTGGCTTCGATCCTGCGCTCCCTCGGGGACGGCAAGACGCCCTTAAACGCCATGATCGTTGCCGCTCTCACCAACATTGCGCTGGATCTTCTGTTTGTGCTGGTCTTTGGGCTCGGGATTGCCGGGGCCGCCGCCGCAACCTTAATTGCCCAGATGATTTCCAGCCTGTTCTGCCTGTACCATATCCGCAAAATCGAGCTGTTAAGCTTCACACCTTCGGATTTCCGGATGACCGGCCGACAGCTCCCCTTGCGTCTGCTGATGCTTGGATTTCCCATGGCTTTCCAGAATGCCATCATTTCCGTAGGCGGTATGATCGTACAATTCGTGGTAAATGGATTCGGCGTCATCTTTATTGCCGGTTTCACCGCCACCAACAAACTGTACGGCGTATTAGAAGTCGCCGCCACCTCCTACGGCTATTCCATGGTCACATATGCCGGGCAGAATCTTGGGGCAGGAAGGACAGACCGCATCCGCAAAGGAGTAAAATCCGCAATCCTGATTGCACTTTTGACCTCTCTGGTGATTGCAATCCTGATGCTTTTTGGCGGGAAGATAATTCTTTCGTGGTTCATCTCCGGAACGCCGGAGGAATTCGAGCAGACATTGAAGATCGCCTATTCCTATCTGGCAATCATGAGCGTCTGCCTGCCGATTCTATACACCCTGCACATTACACGTTCCGCAATCCAGGGAATGGGCAATACCGTCCTCCCTCTGGTCTCCGGCATTGCGGAATTTATCATGCGTGCCGTCACAGCCATCTTCCTTCCTATGCTAATCGGGGAAAACGGTATCTTCTATGCGGAAATCATGGCGTGGACAGGGGCCACTGTCATACTGGTAATCAGTTATTTTGCAGTGATACGGAAAATGGAAAGAATGCTCCGCAGATATTGATAATTCTGCACCCGGTGCTGATTGCATAGTAACGGTTGAAATTTTTTCTACCGCAAACGCATCCTTCCAGACCGTCCCGATATATAGCGTAAATGCAAAAAATGCGGCAGCCGCAAACAGCCATTTTCCCCACACCAATCCAAACAAAGCTGTCATGACTGCCGTATAAGCGGCAGAAAGAGCGGCAATATGGATATCCTTTAAATATGCGCCCCACTTTTGGGCCAAACAGAAAAAACATCCGACATATACAAGCAGCATTGCCCAAAACACCAGCATTTGCATCCTTCCCATAGTTTGGACCGGCATTTCAGAAGAATTTAACAGCATTTGCACAAATCCATATAGGCTTATGACAAACGGGGTCAGAATGAGCGCCGACGCATGAAAGAGCGCAAGGTGTATCCTCATATCTGCCGTAAACATTACGGCTATGTTCCGGTTAAACTGATTGGGGGTCAGCTCAAGGCTCCTTACATCCTCCAGGGTATATTCCCGGTAGTTATTCTCTTCGTTTCGCTTGGGATTCAGCAGCCCCTCTTTTTCATAATATCTGATGTTCGCTTTTGTAATTCCAACTAGGTCTTCTACTTCTTTTATTTTCATGACGACTCCTCCTTCCCTCATGGGTACATACTGTAATGCTTCCCGTGTTCCTGACCCTATCTTAAAGGATAAAGTGGGTTGAATGTCAATCTATTTTATGGAAATTTTGTTGACATCACTTATTTTTTGTACTAAAATCACAGATGTAACAGTTGTAACATACAGATGTAACAGTCGTTACATCTGTATTTCTTTACTGGACAAAATCACCCACAGAGCATCCCGTAATTCATGCCCTGTGGGTATAGATAAGGAGCAAGCACAGAATGGACAACGCAGAAAAAAATCGATTTGTAAAAAGGCAGATTACGGCTGCTCTCCTGGCAGCCCTCGAAACAAAAGAATTAAAAGACATTTCCGTCAGCCAGATTGCCGCTGACGCAGGGGTGAGCCGTATCTCGTTTTACCGGAATTTTCAGAATAAAGAAGGCGTACTGCGAGCATACATGGCGCAATTAATGAACGGCCGGATAAATGGCCCAAAGCCGGACAAAACGTATCCTGAGCCGGATATTCTTGGAGAAATATTTGCCTGTCTTGTCGAATACAAGGATTTCTTCCTCCTGCTTAGAAAACGGAACCTGCTCTATCTCCTGAAAGATATCATCATGGAAATCTTAGGGCCAAAACCAGAATCTCCGAATTTCAGTGCCTATACGTCAGCGTTCCTTGCCTATGGGCTTTATGGGTGGATTGAAGAATGGTTCGCCAGAGGCATGAAGGAATCTGCATGGGAGATGAAGGAACTTCTCAAAATCGGGATTTAGGCTTACATGGCAAAGGGCATTCCCAAGACCTTTGGAAATGCCCTCATTTTCACTTATTTCTGGTTCCGGAACTGCATCGGCGTCGTATGATAAGCCTTCTTAAACATCCGATTAAAATGCTCCACATTCTGGTATCCCACCGACAGAGCAATATTCTCCACCGTCATATTACTGCTCTTTAAGAGCGCCTTCGCTTTTTTCATCCGAATCTTCTTCACCAGCTCCCCAAACGTCAAGCCAGATTTCTCCTTAATATACTTAGATATATAAGGCTTTGACAGATAAAACTTCTCCGCCAAATCATCCAGCGTAATGTCGATATAATTTGTCTGGATATAATTCAAAATCTCAATCATCCGCTCATCCTTGCACCCTTCTGCGCTCCCAATCTCCTCAATCTTATTCACAGCCACCGTCAGGGCCTCCATGGAGGACTTGATAATATCCGCGTCAATTCCCACGCCCCAGAAGGTCTTGCCGTTGCAGACAATCCCTACATAGGCGACGGCCTTGGAGGAAGAACCTCTGGTCAGGGAATGTTCCTCATAGAAACGAAGTTCATAGCTGATATTAAAATACTGCTTAATGGCATTGCTGACCGCATCCAGACGCCCATTCCCCATTGCCGTGATGACTCTTGCCTCACCGCCATGGTTGATGGTCACGTCAGCCGTAATTCCTTCCACCTGCTTAAAATGGCACTCGTCAATATGGAACACAGGCCTGGTGTTAATATAATGATCCGAGAAAATCTGATATACCCAGTCTGGCGTCAGTTCCTTGTGAGCCTTATCCGAGACATCCTTCACCAGATATCCCACCTCTTCCCGCATCTTCTGCGGCAGATTGATGCCATGGCTCTGTTTTAGGATGTAGTTCACGCCGCCCTTGCCGGACTGGCTGTTGATACGGATGACGTCGGAGTCATATCTCCTTCCCACATCCTGAGGATCAATGGGAAGATAAGGAACCGTCCATGTATCACATTCCTTCTCCTCCCTCCAAGTCATACCCTTGGCAATGGCATCCTGATGTGAGCCGGAAAATGCAGTGAACACCAAATCCCCAGCGTATGGCTGCCGTTCATACACATGCATCCTTGTCAGCCGCTCATAGGTCTCACGGATATGCTTCATGTCTGAAAAATCAAGCCCCGGGTCTACGCCATGGGAGTACATATTCATTCCCATAGTCACGATATCCACATTCCCGGTCCGCTCTCCGTTGCCGAACAGCGTCCCTTCGATACGGTCTGCCCCGGCAAGAATCCCAAGCTCCGCCGTCGCAACGCCGCATCCCCGGTCATTGTGGGGATGCAGACAGAGAATCACGTTATCCCTGTAGTCCAGATGCTTATTCACATACTCAAGCTGGCATGCAAATACATGGGGCATGGCATTCTCCACCGTGGTAGGTATATTGATGATTGCCTTGTTATCCGCCGTCGGCCTCCACACATCCAGAACCGCATTGCAGACCTCCACGGCATAATCTACCTCCGTCCCCGGAAAACTCTCCGGGCTGTACTGGAAGGTAAAATTCCCGTCTGTCTCAGATGCAAGCTCCAGCAGAAGCTTCGCCCCTTCGATGGCAATCTGTTTAATCTCTTCCTTGCTCTTTCTGAACACCTGCTCCCGCTGCGCAACCGACGTGGAGTTATACAGATGAATCACCGCATGGGGCGCGCCCTTGACCGCCTCGAACGTCTTCTTGATGATATGTTCCCGGGCCTGGGTCAATACCTGCACCGTCACATCATCCGGAATCATATTCTTCTCAATCAACGTGCGCATGAACTGATATTCCGTCTCCGAGGCCGCCGGGAATCCCACCTCAATCTCCTTGAAGCCAATGTCCACCAACATCTGGAAGAACTCCAGTTTCTCCTCCAGGCTCATTGGCTCGATTAACGCCTGATTCCCGTCACGCAGATCGACGCTGCACCAAATCGGCGGCCGATCCACATACTCCTTCTTCACCCAGTCGTAAGTAATCTCTGGAGGCATAAAATACGCTCTCTCATATTTCTGGCAATTCTTCATAACAATTATTCTCTCCTTGCATAATATTAATCAAAAATATTGTACTTTTTTAACACCCTCTTATCCTAACATAAGAACAGCAAAAAGGAAAGTGCTAATTTTAATCACTTTCCTTGATATATTTTAATCTATTTTATTTTACTCCTGAAGCGAAGACTTTTTGGTAATCGTTACCCTTTCCTCATAGCAGGCAAAAATCTTATCAAGCTCTTCCCCGTCCTGCTTTTTCGTGAACAGGCTAATGACAGGAACAATCGCCAGCCCGCCGACCATGGCAATTACGCCGGAATTAATCGAAGACTTGAAAATATATCCAAGTACCGTCCCCCATCCAGAAACGTCTACACCTCCCAGAGTCACAAATAACTGCAAAAGTGCAATCCCGCACCCCCAGACAAAGCAGACCACCACAGAAACCTTTGTAATCCCTTTCCAGTACAGACCATAAAGGAAAGGCGCCAGGAACGCGCCGGCAAGGGCTCCCCAAGACACACCCATCATCTGGGCAATAAAAGTCACTTCCGGATGTGCGTCCTTGAAAATAGCAATCACAGCAGACACCAGAATAAAGAATACGATGAAAATCCGCATGATAGACACCTGTTTCTTATCCGACATCCCCTGTTTCGCTGCCGGCTTAATGACATCCAGAGTGAACGTAGAGCTGGACGTCAGCACCAATGACGACAAGGTGGACATGGACGCCGATAACACCAGAACGATAACCACAGCAATCACGATTGACGGCAGCGTAGACAGCATGGTAGGAACAATCGTGTCAAACAACGGCTTGCCAGTCGCCTCGTTCATCACCACTTTATCGCCGTACAGACGCCCGAAACCGCCCAGAAAATAACATCCTCCCGCTACGATAATGGCAAATACCGTTGAAATCACCGTACCTTTATGTATATCCTTTTCGCTCTTGATGGCATAAAACTTCCCGACCATCTGAGGAAGCCCCCATGTACCTAGAGAAGTCAGAACCACCACAAACAGCAAGGCAAGTGGATCTGGACCAAGGAAAGCCGAATATGCGCCCTGCCATCCGGCATCCCCTGTGATTGATGCCAGCGATTTCGTCGCCTCTAAAAGCCCGCCGTTCTCAGATAAGACCGCCCCGATTACGGCACAGATTCCAAACAGCATAATAATCCCCTGAATAAAGTCATTGATTGCCGTCGCCATATATCCGCCGAAAATGACGTAAAATCCCGTGAGTACAGCCATCACTGCAATTACCATCCAATAGGGGATATCGAAGACCAAACCGAACAGGCTGGATAACCCGTTATAAAGGGACGCAGTATAAGGAATCAGGAAAATAAATACAATGACGGAAGCCGCAACTTTAAGGGGAACAGAATCAAACCGCTTTCCAAAGAAGTCCGGCATGGTCTTTGCGTCGAGGTGCTGAGTCATGACACGGGTTCTTCTTCCCAGAATATTCCAAGCCAGAAGCGAGCCGATAAATGCATTGCCAAGCCCCGCCCAGGTAGCAGACATGCCGAAATTCCATCCAAACTGTCCGGCATACCCCACGAAGATGACCGCCGAAAAGTAAGACGTTCCGAATGCAAATGCAGTCAGCCAGGGACCTACGCCTCTGCCTCCCAATACGAACCCATCTACGTCCGTTGCATGTTTCCTTGAGTAGAACCCTACATAGATCATGACGGCAAAGAATACGACCAGCATGATCAGACATAATATTTCTTTTGACATCTCTCTTTCCTCCAAATCCTATATTCTTTCTTTACTTTAAACCGTAAAACTTTAAACCGTCACGCTTTAAAGCACTAAATTTCTACTTGCTTATCTTATCACTCCTGTTTTTACATGTCAATATTTTTTATAATTATGAATAAAAAAATAGAGATAAAAAACGGATGATAATAATCTTGAAAAAAACACAATATTTTCAAATAAATTGCATTGAAACTCTTTACTCTTTTGCAAATGAATGATATCTTTATAGTGTAAATAAATAATTATGGAGGACGTTTAAAATGGCAAGAAGAAAGGTAGAAGAGAAAAATTATCCAGAATTAATTGAGTTGGCAGAGGAAAGAATCGAAGCGTTATCCGCAGAATTAAAGCAGGAAAAAGCGAACCTCAAACAATTAAAAAAAGACCAGGTTCGTTATGATGCAATGGTTGAAAAACAAAAAAAACAGGCAGAGGTACAAAAGGCTGCCGAGATGCTGGTTGCATCCGGAAAAAGCCTGGAAGAGATCGAACAATTTCTTGCAAACTAGTATCACATACCAACATTGGACAAAGCCTTTTTAGGGTATCAGAGTATCAATAAAACCTGCCTTGTATTCGTCATTATCAAGGCAGGTTTTATGCTTCATTCATCTAATTTTTATACGATTCCCTGTGCCGTCATCGCCTCTACAACCTTCTCAAAACCTGCGATATTCGCTCCTACCACATAGTTTCCCTCCGCATTGTAACGCTTCGCAGCATCCACCATATTGTGACAGATATTCACCATAATATCTTTCAGTTTCGCATCCACTTCTGCAAACGTCCAGCTCAGACGTTCACTATTCTGGGACATCTCCAGTGCAGACGTCGCCACGCCGCCGGCATTCGCCGCTTTACCCGGCGCAAATAATACGCCATGCTCCTGTAAGTACTCCGTCGCCTCCAATGTTGTCGGCATGTTCGCTCCTTCCGCTACAGCCATACATCCATTCTCTACCAGCATCTTCGCATCCTCAAGATGAAGTTCATTCTGCGTCGCACACGGAAGGGCCACATCCACCTTCACAGACCATACGCCCCGGCCTTCATGGTACTCAGAATTCGGGCGGTACTTCTTATACTCTGTCAGCCTTGCACGGTTGACTTCCTTAATCTCCTTTAACGCCTCCACATCAATTCCCTCCGGATCATATACCCATCCGTTGGAATCACTGGCTGTCACAACCTTAGCTCCTAATTCCTGTGCTTTTTTTGTTGCATAGATTGCCACGTTCCCGGAACCGGATACGGCGACCGTCTTGCCTGCCAGTTCCTTTCCATTCAGTTTCAGCATCTCCTCTGTCAGATACAGAAGCCCATAGCCGGTAGCCTCCGTCCTCGCAAGAGAACCGCCGTAGCTTAACCCCTTTCCGGTCAGTACGCCTTCATATAAGCCGCGAATCCGCTTATACTGACCAAACAGATAGCCAATCTCCCGCGCACCCGTTCCGATATCTCCCGCCGGAACATCCGTATCCGCACCAATATATTTGCAAAGTTCTGTCATAAAGCTCTGGCAGAATGCCATTACTTCTCTGTCTGACTTGCCCTTGGGATCGAAATCAGAACCACCTTTTCCGCCGCCAATCGGAAGGCCTGTCAAGGAATTCTTAAAAATCTGCTCGAATCCCAGGAACTTAATAATTCCAAGGTTCACAGACGGGTGAAGACGCAATCCTCCCTTGTATGGCCCAATCGCACTGTTAAACTGTACACGGTATCCTGTATTCACCTGAACCTGTCCCTTGTCGTCTACCCAAGGTACACGGAACTTAATCTGTCTCTCCGGCTCTACCAGTCTCTCAAGTAAGGCGTCTTTCCGGAACTTGTCTTCGTTCGCCTCTACCACCACTCTCAATGACTCCAATACTTCCTTTACTGCCTGGTGGAATTCTGGTTCAGCAGGGTTTTTCGCCACTACTTTCTCCAGGACTTCATCAACATATGACATACCTTTCTACCTCCTAAATCTAATTTTCTTCTCGATTATTTTAAATGTTTTTTATCCGGAACACAAGGTTTTTTTCATCATTTTTTTGATTTTATGCAACTTTGCTTTTGTTTTCTTTCATTTCTATTCAAATATTGTAGATTTTACACGACTCGAAACCGCTATTTCTGCAATAGAGCACACTCTAAATTTCATTTCTTAGTCTTGTCATCCATTGTTGTGAACTACAAAAATACGCCCGGCATACTGTCCCATATCATAAACAGACAGTATGTCAGGCGTACCCATTATGCAAGCTGACGGATACAATCCATCGCCAGCGTATAATCCTTCTTCACCTGCTCTAACAACGGCGCCACGTCTTCACCATACTCCTGACCATCTCTCAAACGGTCGGCAAGTTCAGCCGATGAATGATAGAGAGCCGTAATCGACAAATTCTGGCACACACCTTTCAGCGTATGCGCCGCCCGGAACGCCTCGGTCATATCTCCTGCTTCCATGGAATTCATCAGTAGCTCATAGCTCTTGTCGTTCAGCAGTTTCAGTACGAACTTCTGGATTCTCTCATCCTTCCGAAGCCTACCCAATACATCCTCGTAGTCTGCACCCATCGCCTCATAGCATTCTCTTACAGTCATTTTTATTCTCCTCCTTTCTTTCTAAGAACACGCTATTTATGATAAAAACAATAGTTATTCCTTCCGCCTCGCTTAACCTCATACAACGCCTCGTCCGCCATATGGAATAACGTATCATAACTGCCTGCGCAATCCTTCGCACACGAAATTCCCATGCTGACACTGATGTTAAACTTCTCATACCTCGTGGACAACAGACGGAAAATACGCTTCACAGGAGGCTCTATCTCATCCTTATAAGGCATGAAAATCAGGAACTCATCACCGCCCATCCGTGCAACAATGTCAACCGGTCTGGTGTTGTTCCTAAGCTTATCGGATACGAATTTCAGCACCTCGTCTCCGAACAGATGTCCATAGGTATCATTCGCCAGTTTGAAATGATCCAAATCAAATATAAGGAGAAGGAACTTCTTTTCTTCATCCTCGTTAAGCCGTGAGATAATCTGGGCTTTCGCCGCTTTATGGTTCAGAAGTCCGGTCAGGGAGTCATGGGCAGCCATCACTTCCAGATGGTTCATCTTCTCCATGTCCTCATGGATATCCACAATCTTGCCGATTGCCCCCACATACTCCGGCGGCTCCCAACTTCCCCACATGGACCGGGCAATCACCTTGCTCCACCGTTCCTGCCCGTTAATGTTCAGTACATATTTCTCCTCCACCACAGGCTCCTGAGGCGACGTCTTCTCAAGCCTGTTCAGCAGATGCTCAAAATCATTCTGCGTAAATACATCCGTGCCGAAATTATCTTTCCGGGGATTCATAATTGTCTCCGGCATATTCAGGTAATTCGCTCCCCACTCTGACAGGATCAGCATTTCCGGAGATACCGTATACTCAAACTGGATCTCTTGGGACAGCTCTGCAAAGAACTGGTATTTTACCCGCTCACGCTCCAGAAGCTTTAATGTACGGTCTGAAACATCCAGTTCTCCCTTCTCTACCATCTGCTCCACAGCATCCAGGACCTCTTCCTGCATCTTCTTGCCCTCGGAGCGCATCCGCATCTCTTCCTTGAGCGCGCCTGAGATATCCTTGAGACACTCCATAAGAGTCGGGTTAAATACGCCGCATTCGCCGTTCAGGATCATCTCAACGGCCTTGTCGTGGGAATACGCATCCTTATACACACGCTTGCTGGTCAGTGCGTCATAGACGTCCGCCAACGCCACGACCTGCGCTGCAATTGGAATCTCATCACCCTCCAAACCATCCGGATACCCTCTCCCGTCATATCTCTCATGATGCCACCTACAGATCTGGAATCCCAAGCGGATCAGCGGTTCATTTTCCCGGAACGGGATATTACTCAGAAGCCTGGCGCCTTCCGCCGCATGCTCCCGCATAATCTCATACTCCTCGTCTGTCAGCCGTCCCGGCTTATTCAGCACCTCGGACGGTATAGAAATCTTACCGATATCATGGAGCGCCGACGCATTGCAAATCAAAGAAATATCTTCCGTAGAAATCCCATACAGGTTCTTTTTAATCAGCCATTTCAGGATCAGCTCTGTCAGCATCCGGATATGTAAAACATGCAGGCCGCTCTCACCGTTACGGAACTCCACGATATTAGACAGAATCTCAATCATGAGCTTGTTGTCATTCTCTTTTTCCATAATCTGGTTTGTCACCATATGGGACAATTCTTTCTGTTTGGTAAAAAGAATGATCGTATTAATGACCCGCCGCCGCACAGTGCGCTCGTCAAACGGGCGGCTGATATAATCCTGTACCCCCAGGTCATAAGCGCGGTCCACATATGACGGGACATTCTCCGCAGAGATCATGATAACCGGAACATCCTTAATCCATCCGTTTTTATTCATAACCACCAACGTCTCAAATCCGTCCATAACCGGCATCATAATATCCAGGAGGACCAGCGCAATCTCCTGCTCCCTGTCATGCAGGATTGCCGACGCCTCCATCCCGTTTTCCGCCTCTAATATCTCATATTCATCCGAAAGCATATCCGATAACAGCGAACGGTTAATCTCCGAATCATCAACGATCAAAATCTTTTTCATTTCAAAAATATTCTTCTTTTTACTCATCGAAATCTCTTCCTCAATCTTCAGCCTTCCAATTTATTGATATAGATTTTTAATTTAAATATGTTTTCAAAAGTTTCATTAACTTCTGTATGTCGATTGGCTTCGCTACATGTTCATTCATGCCGCACTCAAGACAATGCTGGATATCCTCCGAGAACGCATCTGCCGTCATGGCAATAATCGGCAGGTTTGCATCCGGCCTGTCAAGTGAGCGCAAAGCTTTTGCCGCCTCATATCCGTTCATGACCGGCATCCGGATATCCATCAGGACCACGTCGTAATACCCCGGCTCTGACTGACTGAACTTATCTACACAGATCTTTCCGTCCTCCGCCCAGTCAACCTCAAATCCGACTTCCGTAAGAATCTCATGGGCAATCTCCCAGTTCAGCTCATTATCTTCCGCTAACAAGATATGAAGCCCCTCGAAATGCAACTGCTCCGCCTCCTGTTTCTCTTCCGGGACGCTGCCTCCCATGTACTTGCTAAGCCCAAGATAGAGATTGGACTTGAATAATGGCTTGGAGATAAATCCATGTGCCCCTGCGGCGCGGGCCTCATCTTCAATATCGCTCCAGTCATATGCGGAAATGATGAGAATCGGAAGCTCATCGCCCACAATCTTGCGAATCTCTTTGGTCGTCTCCAAACCGTTCATCCCTGGCATCTTCCAGTCTAACAGCACAACGTCATAAGCCGTATGTTTCCTATAATGCTCCTCAACCATCCGGACTGCACACTCCCCGTCCAGCGCCCATTGGGCATCCACGCCAATCTCCTTCAATGCCGACGCCGCGCTGCGGCACAAGTCCTCATTATTATCCACAACCAACAGACGCCATGGCGGCAGGATCATATCTACCTCTTCAACGGCCGCCTTCTCAAAATCCACTACAATATGGAACTCACTTCCCACGCCCTGTTTGCTCTCAACCCCGATGGTTCCTCCCATCATATCCACAATTACCTTGGTAATCGACATGCCAAGCCCAGTACCTTCTATCTTCTGTACCTTAGAGTCCTCCCTGGAAAACGTGTCAAATATCTTGTTCTGGAATTCCTGGGACATTCCGATTCCCGTATCCTTCACACGGAAATGGCAGCGTACATGGCTGCTTCCTAACGGAGAATCTTCCTGCTCCAGATACACATTAATTCTGCCATCCGTCGGCGTAAATTTAATCGCATTAGACAGAAGATTGATAAGCACCTGATTCAGGCGCACACTGTCACAGTATACATTCTCTGCCTGGATATCCCTGATAAAGATATCAAAATGCTGTCCTCGCTCCCGAATCTGAGGCTGTACGATATTCACAATACTTTCCATTGTCTCCCGCAGCGAGAGTACGTCAATATTCAGCGACAGTTTCCCACTCTCAATCTTAGACATATCCAGCACGTCATTGATCAATCCCAGCAAATGTCTGCTTGAAAGGCCAATCTTTTTTAAACAGTCCCGTACCCTGTCCGGATCTTCCACATTTGCCAGCGCAATTGCCGTCATTCCCACAATCCCGTTCATCGGAGTCCGGATATCATGACTCATGCTGGACAAAAACTCACTCTTTGCCTGACTTGCCCGGAACGCCTTCTTCTCTGCCTTCTCAAGCTCCCGCAGCTGCTGCTGTGACAAATTATAATACCGGATAAAGATAATTGCCAACGCCAGCAGAATCACACCGCATGCCGCCAACACCGTAATCTGCTGTACGCGGTTCAGCTTCATGATGACTCCATCCAGGACACCATAAGGCATGACGGACACCAGATACCAGTCCGTCCCTTCCAGAGGAGCCGCATACATATGCTGGTGGATTCCGGTCTTATCAATCATCAGCGCGGAATAATTCACGCCATGTTTAATGGAACTCTTAAACTGACTGATGTATTCCTCAGGGGTAGACGGGCTCTTATCCGAAACAGTCTCATCAATACGTGTAAAATAATTCTCACGGAAAGCATTGCCCGAACGTACCACAAACTCCCCGTCCTTGCGGATAATATGGGAATAGACCATAGTTCCGTCCCCTTCCAGGACCAGGGCATTCTCCAGATATTCCATCGGTATCCCTGCTACCACTACGTCGCTTTGCCCCCCATCTCCCATCGGGTAGGACGCATCCACCACCAAAAGAAGCAGCTTCGTCCCGTTCTCGTCATAACCGCTTGTAATAATCTTCTCTTCTATATTCAAGGTATCCTGGAATTCCTCTTCACTTAGGAATTCCACTTCTCCGCCGTAAATGGTCTCATGCCCGCCATCTTTCCGGTAGATGCCAAAATGTACGAACTCGCGGACCTCTGCGCTTAAACGCAGCTCCGCAAGCATCTCATCGCCGTAAACCGCCTCTTGCGGCGGAGTACGCTTAATCACAGCACGCACCCTTGATACCTGAAGATCGATTACAGCGTTAAATTTCTGCTGCAACTGGACGCTCATCTCAGACATATAAAGCTGGCCGACCTCATTAATCGCATCATAACTCTTTTGGCTCATTGCCGAACCAAGCCAGAGAAAAATGACGATACACAATACAACCAGCCCACACACACTGCTTATTAGAAACTTTTTTGTCTTTTTAAACATGCTTATATCCCTCTTCTTAGTTCCTATCTTCTACGGCGCGCCGTGCTTTTGGACTTCGCCTTACATAATTTTATCTCAAAATGAAAGCATAAATATCTGCATCTTACCAGATTCATTATAAACAATCCTACCTGTGAAATCAATTCCTTTCTGAAATTTCTCTGTTTCTTATCTATTTCTTATGATTTTCCCACGGTTTCACCACCACAATTCGTCACCATTATTTTAAAATGCCATTGCAATTCACGAATCATCATGATAGAATAGGTCTAGTCAAATGGATTTACTTCTATAAGGAGGAATTTTTCAAGTCATGATCCTAAAGAATTGTAACTCATGCATCGTCTATGAGCCAGGGTCCGATACGGAGATCCTGCTGAAAGCCAGGGTCAAGTGCGCAGAGGATAAGATTACGCTTCATTTTGAGGATGAGAGCGGTCTGGACGAACATATCGATCGGCTTAGGATTGATTTCTGCGACAGCCAGGTTGGTTATGTTAAGACGTTCAGCGAACTTGAAGTGAGGAAGAATACAGACCCTTACATACTGGAGCCATGGATTGCCGACTGTAAGATTCTGGAGTTGATTGAGATTCTGCAACGTCAGGAGGAACTTAGGGTACGGATGGCGAAAGAGGTGTCTTTACTATCCGAAAACCATGGTCCTTTCACCGGTGTTATCCAGAATATCAGCGTGGGCGGCGTCTACCTGACGACGAACCAACACCTGGACATAGGGGAACATATTGAATTCGAGTACAGCTTTATGAAGAAACCTCAGGAGGTGCAGGCTTCCATCTTACGCGAGACCATCATCCGGGATAATTATTTCGGTTATGGATGTCAATTTGAGAATATGCATAAGAATGCCGAGCGAGATATCCGCCAGTTTGTATACCGGCAACAGCTTAACAAGATGTGGTAATTAAAAAACTGCTTCAGGCAGTTTTTTTGTTTGCTTAAAACCAAACTTACAGGTATGGTGAAAAAAAGGGCAAAGCACAGCCTCATGCCTTCTTTGTGTGCTGTGCCTTGTCCTGATTCCCTTCTATCTAAAATATGCAACTCCCGACTCAAAGAGTTTAAGATCCTGTTCCCCGTATATATTCATTGCTACAGACCTTGCACGTCTCTCCGAGTGCGCCATCTTGCCGAATACCCGTCCGTCCGGGCTGGTAATCCCTTCAACCGCACAGTAAGAGCCATTCACATTCCACTCCTCGTCCATGGAGATATTTCCATCCGGGTCACAATACTGTGTCGCCACCTGCCCATTGGCAAATAACTTCTCAAGCCACTGCCCATTGGCTACGAAACGCCCCTCTCCATGGGACGCCGGGTTCGTATAGACGCCGCCCAGCTCCGCCTTCTGAAGCCATGGCGACTTGTTCGTCACTACCTTCGTATACACCATCTTTGAGATATGACGTCCAATGGTATTATAAGTCAGAGTCGGCGAATCTTCCTTCTGCCCTGTTATCTCTCCTCCCGGAACCAGCCCCAGTTTTACAAGAGTCTGGAAACCGTTACAGATTCCAAGCACAAGACCGTCGCGCTCATTCAGAAGCTTCTCTACGGCTTCCTTCATCTTCGCATTCTGGAACGCCGTTGCAAAAAACTTCGCAGAACCGTCCGGTTCATCTCCTGCACTGAATCCTCCTGGGAACATAATAATCTGCGACTGACCGATAGCCTTCTCAAAGACACTCACAGAGTCCAGGATATCCTCTGCATTCCTGTTCCGGAACACCCGGACTATCGTCTTCGCACCTGCCCGCTCAAATGCCTTCGCGCTGTCATACTCACAATTCGTTCCCGGAAAGACCGGAATAAAAACGGTGGGCTGTGCAATCTTATGGGTGCAGATATGGACGTCTTTCGTCTCATAAAGCCCCTTCTCAATCTTCACATCCTGCCCCTTTGCGCCCGAGTTCGTCGGAAATACCTTCTCAAGAGTTCCCTTCCATGCCGCTTCCGCTTCTGATTCGGCAATCCTGACGTCACGGTAGGAGAACGCAGCGTCATCCGTCACCTCTCCGATTACCGTATAAGTAATCCTAAGCTCCCCTACCTTTTCTGCCGGCACCTCTGCAATGATATCACCAAATGCCGGTGTAAACAAATCCCGTTCATCCACATTATGTTCAATCTTTACGCCCATCCGGTTGCCGAACGCCATCTTGCTGACTGCGGCTGCAATCCCATGCCTGTCAAGGGCATACGCAGATAAAATCCTTCCCTCACGGATATCTTGCGTAAACTTCCCGTACTGTTCCATTACCTGTCCGTAAACCGGGATATCATACTCGTCCGTCATTGTGCGCAGCCATACCAGCTTACTGCCCGCACGTTTTAACTCCGGCGTAATGACATCCTTTTCCTGCGCCACGTCTACGGCAAAAGATACCAGTGTGGGCGGTACGTCAATATCCTCAAAAGTTCCTGACATACTGTCCTTGCCTCCGATAGATGGCAGCCCAAAACCAAGCTGCGCATCATACGCACCCAGAAGTGCGGCAAACGGCTGGCTCCATCTGTGAGGGTCTTCTGTCATACGCCGGAAATACTCCTGGAACGTAAACCGGATCTTGCTGTGGTCGCCGCCCGCTGCGACAATCTTCGCCACAGATTCCGTCACGGCGTAAATTGCCCCATGATATGGGCTCCAGGTTGAAAGGTACGGATCAAAGCCATAACTCATCATCGTCACCGTATCACAGTCGCCCCCAAGCACCGGAAGCTTCGCTACCATCGCCTGCGTCTCCGTCAGCTGATACTTGCCTCCATGAGGCATGAACACAGACGACGCCCCAATAGAACCGTCGAACATCTCCACAAGCCCCTTCTGGGAACAGACATTCAAATCCCCAAGCGCCGACATCCAGCGTTCTCTTACGTCACCAACCTCTTCTCTCACAAGGATATTGTCCTTCCTGCTTGGGATATCCACCGCAACCTTCGTTTCCTGATGCGCCCCGTTTGTATCCAGAAATGCGCGGGAAAGATTCACAATCTCCTTTCCCCTCCATGACAGCACAAGCCTCGGTTCCTCTGTTACGACTGCGACACAGGTAGACTCCAGATTCTCTTCTTTCGCATATCCCATGAACTCATCCACATTTTTCGGATCCACAACCACAGCCATACGCTCCTGAGATTCTGAGATAGCGATCTCCGTGCCGTCAAGGCCTGCATACTTCTTAGGAACCTTATCCAAATCCACCCTAAGACCGTCTGCAAGCTCCCCAATCGCCACGGACACTCCGCCGGCGCCGAAATCATTACACTTCTTAATCAGTCTGCTGACTTCCTCACGGCGGAACAAACGCTGGATTTTACGTTCTGTCGGCGGATTTCCTTTCTGCACTTCGGCTCCGCAGGTCTTCGTGGATTCCTCCGTATGCACCTTTGAAGAACCGGTTGCGCCGCCGCAGCCATCCCGCCCGGTACGTCCGCCAAGCAGAATGATGATATCTCCCGGGTCGGAAGTCTCACGGATTACGGCACGTCTGGGCGCAGCCCCTAACACGGCTCCGATCTCCATGCGCTTCGCTACATAATTTGGATGGTAAATCTCCTTCACTGCTCCGGTGGCAAGCCCTATCTGGTTTCCGTAGGAGCTATAGCCATGGGCAGCCTCACGGACAAGCTTTTTCTGAGGCAGTTTCCCCTTCATGGTGTCGCCCACAGATACGGTAGGATCTGCCGCACCGGTCACACGCATCGCCTGATAGACATAGGTACGGCCTGACAACGGGTCGCGAATTGCCCCTCCAAGACAGGTTGCCGCACCTCCGAACGGCTCAATCTCCGTCGGGTGGTTATGGGTTTCATTCTTGAAGTTTACAAGCCACTCTTCCTCTGCGCCGTCTACCTTGACAGGCACAACGATACTACATGCATTGATCTCGTCAGACTCTTCCTGGTCATTAAGCTTCCCTTCCCGCTTCAGCTTACGCATCGCCATCAATGCCAGATCCATCAGACATACGAACTTGTCCTCTCTCCCTTTGAAGATCTCACTGTGATCCGCCAGATACTTCCGATAGGTCGCTTCCATCGGCTCCCTGTAATCCCCGTCTCCAAAGGATATCTCCGTAAGCTCCGTCGAAAATGTGGTGTGTCGGCAGTGGTCAGACCAATAGGTATCAAGAACACGGATTTCCGTCATGGTCGGATCTCTATCTTCCTGTCCGTTAAAATAATTCTGAATATGCAGGAAATCCTTGAAGGTCATCGCAAGCCCCAGAGAATCATATAATTCCTTTAATTGATTCTCCTCCATATCCTTAAACCCGCCGAACACTTTCACATCCTCCGGCTCGTCAAACTTAGCGACCAGCGTATCCGGCTTCTCCATCCCAGTCTCTCTGGAATCAACCGGATTGATGCAGTGTGCCTTTATCCTCTCGAATTCTTCATCTGAGATCATTGCGTCCTTTCCCTGGATCACATACGTCGTCGCCGTCTGAATCACAGGCTGCTCATCTTCCTTGATGAACTGTACACACTGAACCGCCGAATCCGCCCTCTGGTCAAACTGTCCCGGCAGGAACTCCACCGAGAACGCCCGACAGGATTCAGTCATTGGGAAATCTTCCTGATACAACATATCCACCGGAGGTTCCGCAAAGACACCCCGGCATGCTTTCTGAAACGTCTCATCCGAAATATTCTCCACGTCATAGCGGATCAGGACACGCACATTCTCTACATCCCGGATACCGAGATAACTGCTGATCTCATGCCGCAGCTCCTTCGCCTGCACTCCAAAGCCTTCTTTCTTCTCTACATACACTCGTCTTACTTTGCCCATACCTTCTCCTCCATACCTGATTTTTCTGCTGTTTTTGCCATATATCACCAGCCAACCGACTATACTAGTGTGATGAGTGATACACTACACTAGTTATTATACCATATTTTTGTATAATAGAAAATGGACTTACGCCAGATTATGAATACAATCCCTAAAGCCGCAGTCATCCCAAGAAACGTCACCCCAATCCTTATCACCATATCGGAAAAGAACCCTTCCGGGAGCATCCGTATCATATAGTCTTCACTGGGGTTAAACATCCACAGATCATTGTCGAAAAAAATCTCATGGAAAATAGTAAAACACCGTGTAAAATCTACGGTAAATGCAACGGCAAGCAGACTGCCCCAAGCAAGCCATATGAGGACTGCCCTAAGATAAGCCTTAGGGAGGAGCCTCTTAAAGTCCGCCTTCCAAAAACCCGCTCCAAGAAGCAGCAATAATGCAGCCGCGGCACACCCATTCCTAAGCCGCAATCCTCCGAGAAACAGGTCGCGTACTTCTCCCATATGAAAACGGTCCTGCTCATTAAAAAAATCCTGCTCCCTGCCGTCCACTTCCGTCACAATGGACAGCTCCTCCTCCCTTCCAATCAGATAATCCATCATATAGTCCGTCACCTTCATGACATCGTCAAGCTTCATGCCAAGCGAATCTGTAACATGATATTTCTGATATTCTTTCTCATAGAATTTATAATCCGGATCTCCATAGATCGCCAGTTGAAAACTGGTCAGAAGCATTGCAAAGATTACCAGCATCATCCCAAAACATGCCAAACAATCTGCTGCAACCTCCCTTCTGGTCCCTTCCCTTGTTATCATTCTTCCACTATCTCCTATTCCGTCTCACTCTGTTTCTTCCAGAACTCCTCCATCTGCCCCGCCACCGTATCTACAGAACAGACGCCATACTCCCTCCACTCTCTCGGGAATGTCTCCTGATACCTTCCATCGCCGAACCGCTCGTCCAACAGAAGAATCACACCCCGGTCCTCATCCGTGCGGATTACCCTCCCCGCTGACTGAAGCACCTTGTTCATACCTGGATAGAGATATGCATAATCAAATCCCCGGTATCCAAGGGCGTCAAAATAGGATTTCAGCAACTCCCTCTCCCGGCACACCTGCGGAAGCCCCGTACCGACAATCACGGCTCCGATTAACCGGTCCTGCACAAGGTCTATGCCCTCAGAAAAAATCCCGCCCATCACACAGAACCCTATCAAGCTGTTCCTGCGGGTTTCCTCGAAATTTTCAAGGAAAATCTCTCGTGCCTCCTCCGTCATATGACGGGACTGCATCACGTATTCAATCTCATCTCCCGCTTCTCCCTCCCTAAGAATTCCAAGAAATTCCTCATACACTTCCTCCATGAATTGGTAGGATGGGAAAAATGCCATATAATTCCCCGCTTTTGCTTGAGCGACACGAATCAGGTATCTTGCATACCGCCGGTACATCTCCCCGCACCGTCTGGTATACTTCGTACTGACGTCCATCCCAAGAAGAAGCCTTCTGTTCTTGGGATCAAAAGGAGATTCTGCATAAATCGCATAATCTTCCTTCGATGTACTGAGAAGCTTCCTATAATAATGGATTGGGAGAAGTGTTGCAGAAAAGAACACGGTACTGTTCCCCTTATCCAGAAATTCCTTCAGACAGTTCGCCGGATTCACGCAGAACAGGCAGAGTTTGAATCTCCCTGTATCCTCAAGTTCTGAGTAAATCATGTAATTTTCATCCAGCCTGTCATGGATATCGAGAAACATTCTTACTGTGAAATACAAATCCAGCGTCTCTTTGTGAATCTCCTCATCCCTGCACTCTTCCAAAAACCGCTCCAGCTCCGTCATAAGCGACATCAATTTCATATAAACATGTGAGACACTGTTCAATACCTGACATCCCTCACACTCTCTTTTCAGGGCAAGCAACTGCCGGTTGCATTCTTCCAGCCTTCCCGCCAGCTTTTTGTCCCTCAGCTTGACCAGTTTCTTAATCTTCAGGAAATCCTCCTTGTAAATATCGGCGCTATACATCTTCCTGCCCCGCTCCACAAGATTATGGGCTTCGTCAATCAAAAACAGATATTCCCCTTTATTCCCCTCTCCAAAAAATCTCCTTAGATGGGCATTGGGGTCAAATACATAGTTGTAGTCACAGATAACAGCATCCGCCCACTCCGATACGTCCAGGCTCATCTCATGGGGGCATACCTTCCACTTTCTCGCCTGTTCCTCTAAAATCTCCCGATTCAGTTCATCGGAAGCCGTAATCAACTCATATACTGCATCATTCACCCTATCATAATGTCCTTTTGCATAGGGACAGGCATCCGGGTTGCAATTCGTCTCCTCACAGAAACAGATCTTCTCCTTCGCCGTAAGGACAATGACCTTCATCCGCAAGCACTGTTCCCTAAGCGTCTCGAATGCCTGCCACGCAACCGTCCTGGTAATCGTCTTCGCCGTCAGATAGAATATCTTTTCTCCAAGCCCTTCCCCCACTGCTTTCACAGCCGGGAAAACGCTGGAAATCGTCTTGCCTACCCCTGTAGGAGCCTGGATAAACAGCTTCTTCTTCCGTAAAATCGTCCGGTATACGGAAGATACCAATTCCTTCTGTCCCTCCCGGTACGAAAACGGAAACTCCACCTTCTTAATCGAAGCATCCCGCTTCGATTTCCACTCAATCTGGTATCTCGCCCACTTCTCATAGCGTCCCAATATATCCAGAAACCATGCCTTCAATCCATCGAATCCATAGACACTTTGGAATCGCTTAATCTCCTCTGTCTCCAGATTGCAGTACGTCATCTGCACCCCAATCTCTTCCAGGCCATGGCTGCATGCATAGATATATGCATAACACTTGGCCTGTGCCAGATGTACTTCCACCGGTTCTTCCAGATACTCCAACTCCCTGAAAATCCCCTTAATCTCATCAATCACGATTCCTTCCGGACACCGGATCACCCCGTCTGCACGTCCCTCTACCAACAATGAAAAACCATTGCAGGCTTCCTCATGTTTGAGAGGCACCTCCGCCTGGTATTCTGCCCCCATCTTCCTTTGAATCTTCCTGTGAATCTTCCCGCCAAGCAGCATGGCATCCCGATCTGCCCCTGCTGCCCGATTGTCAATATCACCGCTCCTAAGAACAAATTCCACCAGATTCCTCACGGAAATTCTGATTAACGGCTGCTCCTTGTCCATATGCACCAATTCCATCCTCTCCACTCAGGGGTACCGCGTATGCCATGAAACACACTCCCTATCCTTTGAGTAGTATAACTCTGACTATTATACCATGGCGTTGCGGTTTACAGTGCATTTTTTTTCATCCCTTGAAACTCAACCATATCTTCCCGGTACCGGTAAGGAAGATTCTGCCTCTGGCATCTGGGATTTATACGGGATTCAATGGCAATCGTCTGGCAGAATCCCGTCCACAGCCTTGCATATTCCTCTTCTTTGTCGGAGACATTCTCAAAAACCTCTGCATCAAACTTCTCTCCCCATACCAGAACCCACTTTTTCCCTGCCTCGTGGACTGCGAACATCTTATGGTTCTTGTCATGGATCATCCAGTTCTCTACCGGGAGCCGGTCTTCAAAATGTGGCGCCAGACAGGTTAAAATCTGGTTCTTAGGCGCTATCTCAGCGTACAGGACACCATTTCTCAATTCCCGGAACCTTAGAAATCCCTTGTAGCTGTGGGCCTCTCCAAACACATTCCTGCTCAGTTCAAATACCCTCTCCACCTTGGGATGGCCGAGATGATCCATGATCTTCGTACTGTCCGGAAGACCTCTGGCGGCAAGCATCGTTCCTAAAACCGCATCTCCCTTCCCCTTATCCTCCGACATTACCGCATGGTAAATTGCCCCATATGCATGTTCTCCCAGATGCTTCTTAATCAACGCCTCCACCGCGCAAGCCTTGCGCTTTGTCTCTTCCACTTCGACATAATCGCAGAACAACTGGAAATCCAGCATGCCGCGCAGAGCAATCTCACAGTCGTCTTCTCCCTTTCCTGCTTTCCAGGCATCATAAATCCCGGAAAAAATCCCCGTTACCGTATCGTTACACACATAAACTGTTTTCATATCCACCTCTATATCAAATCACAACTTGCCTGAATTTCCATCTGCCGCGTTGGATTAGGTCATATAAATGTGTCAGTACACTAATTACAATGCCATCTCACGGCAATTTCCGAACCGTACATCGTCGAACAGCGAAATCTGGCGGTATCCCATCCCCGTCACCTCCGCAGGCAGTTTTTCCCCTGCACTCAACAGGTTCCTTGTGATATAATCCTCGTCCATCTTCGTAGGATACATCATCCTGCCGTTACAAGTGATAAAATACAGCGCCCGTTTCAGGACGACTCCAATCTTCTTTAAATCTGCAAAATCCAGCATCCCCAGCCGCCTTGCCTTCACAATCCGCACGGCCGACTTATAGCCGATACCCGGTACGCGAAGCAGCATCTTATAATCCGCCCGGTTCACCTCCACAGGGAACTCCTCCAGATGCGTTAGCGCCCAGTTACACTTGGGGTCAAACACCACATTAAAATTCGGATTCTCCTCCGACAGCAGCTCGTCTGCCTGAAAATGGTAATATCTTAACAGCCAGTCTGCCTGATACAGACGGTGTTCCCGCAAAAGCGGCGGTCCTTCTCCCGTCTTCGCAGGGAGGGCGGCGTCTTCGTTCACATGAACGAAAGCCGAATAGAATACCCGCTTTAGCTCAAACTTCTGGTATAAAGATTCTGCCACCTGTATAATCTGGAAATCCGTCTCCGGCGTCGCGCCTATAATCATCTGGGTACTCTGCCCTGCCGGGACAAACCGGGGAGCATTCCGGTATAGCTGTAGTTCCTGCTTATTCTCCGTCATCCGGTTCTGAACCAGACGCATAGGCGTCAGGATATTCTTTCTGGACTTGTGGGGCGCAAGAACTCTGAGACTCTCCGCCGTAGGAAGTTCCAGATTCACGCTCATCCTGTCTGCCAGAAATCCCGTCCGCTGGATTAGTTCCTGACTTGCGCCGGGTATGGCCTTCACATGGATATACCCTTGAAAATGGTGTTCCCGCCTTAGACGGTAAAGCGTGGCATAGAGCAATTCCATCGTATAATCCGGGCTGTGCAGGATGCCGGAGCTTAAAAACAATCCTTCAATATAATTCCTGCGATAGAATTCCATCGTAAGCATACACACCTCATCCGGCGTAAACGAAGCCCGTACCACATCATTACTCCTGCGGTTGACGCAATACTTACAGTCATAGATACACTCATTCGTAAAAAGAATCTTGAGCAGGGAGATGCATCTTCCGTCGGCCGAGAAACTGTGACAGATTCCCGAAAGTTCGCAGCTCCCGATTCCCGTCCCGTCACTCTTACGCTCTGTCCCGCTGGATGTGCATGCCACATCATACTTAGCGGCATCCGTCAGAATATTCAGTTTTTCATACATTGTCATAGATTCCTGAATTCTCATATTGTCTCCCTCATAAATGATAACAAAAAAGAACGCTTGTTCTTTTTATATTATACAAACAAGCGTTCTTTCTGTCAATATATAATTTAGCAAATCTTTCCTTCAACCGGAAACGAACACCTCATCATAACGTTTTGCTATACAAGACATACTGCCCTACACACTTGAATCCGAGTTCAGCCAAAATGTGCTTTTCTTCCTCTTTGCACAAGTATGTCATATACTTTGCCCCCAAACGTTTACACTCGCCCAGAGAAGATGTAAGCAGTTCACGGAACACTTTCTCTTGAAACACTCCGTCAGCAAATTCTATTCCGTAGATTTCAAAATATCCGTCATATCCTATCAAAAAAATCGCTGCAGCAGGAGCCGCATCCTGGTTATAAACGAAGATCACCCCATCATCAATCCTTTCAAAGATACGCTCACAGTTCCAATAGGTTTCGGGATCTGCGTGATATACAGCCCGAAACTTATGGAAGTTCTGACGGGAAACTTTTTCAACGGCCGGAACACATTTTGCCGGCACATAGCCATCAAAGAAGAAAGAATGGTTCCAAGCCTGCTCAATACATTTGAAGTCATGCGCTTGCAGAAACTCGATTGCATCACGGTTTTCACCCGCATAACCGAAATACGCAGTATAGCCGGTGAACCGGGTTCCGAGCATATCCATAAGCTCTGTTAATGCCTGATGCGTTCCGCGATTGATACAAAATCCATCCAGTTGAAGATATTTGTCCTCCGAAATCCAAAAATACGAAAGCCATCCCTCTACATTTCCATCCATACGAAACATCAATAATTCAGATGTTTCGCCTGCCACAGCACGTTTGGCGGCGTCAAGGAAATCTGCTTTTGTTTTAATGCCGTCTCCGTAAGTGGGATAGCCTGACTTTATAGGGTTCAGGGCAAGGCTATAAGCCCATTCTCCATATTTCTTTATATCTTCAGCCGTAGCTTTCATTAGCATATTCTTTCTCCTCCCCTTCGTTCAATGCCGTTTCTCATACACCTCTTTCACCACTTCCGTAATATCCCCAATCACCTCAATCAGCGTGTTCATATCCCCTTCCCGGTTTCTCTGAAATGTATGGTAGGCTCCCTGAATGCAATAGCTCAGTACAATATTCCAGACCGAGTCCCCCCTGTAATCCGGGTATTTCCGGAACACCATCTCTTTAATGCTCGTCTCAATCCGGTCCACCAGATTATTCCTTTGGCTTCCGGAGAACAATATCATCGTCAAAGCATTCTGCGACAGATACGCCAGAAACAGCTCCTTCGTAAATTCTGCCGGATTCTCCATAATATATTCGGGATGGGAAATACTGTTCGTAATCGACCGTACCACTTCATCTTCCATGCTGTCCGACAAATCATAAATATCCCTGTAATGGGCATAAAATGTAGACTTATTGATACAAGCCAGCCCGCAGAGTTCCCGAACCGTAATCTTCTCTAATGGCTTTTTCGCGCGCAGCCCGATAAACGCATTCTTAATTTCCCGCTCCGTCTTCTCAATCCGCAGATCCATATCTTTCCTCCCCCTTACAGATCTATTTCCCGACATTTTCTGCAAATCGTCGCTTATCCGCCTATCCGTCTGGATTGTCGGTAGATGCCTGCCCGGATTGCCAGTATAATAATTATAAAACAGATAAACAACTGCTGTCCATTATTTTTTACATTTCGGAGGAAACATTATGGATTTTTATGGATTTTACACAGGAAAAATATTTGACGCCTACCAGTTTCTCGGGGCTCACCCGGAAGCAGAAGGCGTTACCTTCCGCACATTTGCACCGGGAGCGGCAAGGATATCCCTAATTGGAGAATTTACCGGCTGGCAGGAATGGGAGATGCACAAAATCTACGACGGTAATTTCTGGGAATGTTATGCAAGAGACGCAGAACCCGGGATGATGTACAAGTACCGCATTTACAAACAAGACCAGTCCTATATCGACCACTGCGATCCCTATGGTTTCGGAATGGAACTCCGTCCAAACACGGCTTCCATCGTACGCGACCTTACTGCCTATCCTTTTCAGGATGTTTCCTGGATGCAGAAGCGTTCGGTCTGTAAAGACAAACCGCTGAACATCTATGAGATCCATTTCGGCTCCTTCCGAAAGCCGTCGGCAGAGGCAGACGACTGGTATACCTACCCGGAGATGGCCGAAATCCTGATTCCATATCTGAAAGAAAACGGATACAACTACGTGGAAATTATGCCCCTCAGCGAACACCCCTGCGACGAATCCTGGGGATACCAGAATACCGGATTTTTCAGTCCCACCGCCCGTTACGGCACGGCGTTTGGACTGATGGAATTCGTAGACCAGTGCCACCAAAACGACATCGGCGTAATCCTTGACTTCGTACCGGTTCATTTCGCCGTAGATGGTTACGCATTGGCAAACTACGACGGAACCGCACTCTACGAGTATCCTCACCATGACGTGGGAGTCAGTGAATGGGGAAGCTGTAATTTCATGCATTCCAGAGGTGAAGTCCGCAGTTTCCTACAGTCCGCCGCCAACTATTGGCTCACGGAATACCATATTGATGGAATCCGTATGGACGCCATCAGCCGGATCATTTACTGGCAGGGCGAGCCGGCAAGAGGCGTGAATAACACAGCCGTTGACTTTATCCGCGAGATGAACCGGGGCCTGAAAGAACTGCACCCCGCCGCCATGCTGTCTGCCGAGGACTCCACTTCCTACCCAGGCGTCACCCGTCCGGTCAATGAAGGCGGACTTGGATTCGACTACAAATGGGACATGGGGTGGATGAATGACACGCTGGATTATTTTCGTACCGGCCCAGAATACCGCCCGGAGAGCTACCACAAGCTGACTTTTTCCATGATGTACTATTATAATGACGCCTTCCTGCTGCCCCTCTCCCACGACGAAGTCGTCCACGGCAAAGCGACCATCATGCAGAAAATGCATGGAGACTATGACGAGAAATTCCCTCAGGCAAGGGCTTTCTATATGTATATGTACGCCCATCCAGGCAAGAAACTGAATTTCATGGGCAATGAATTCGGACAGCTCCGGGAATGGGACGAAAAACGGGAGCAGGACTGGGATATCCTCTCCTTTCCGATTCACGACGCCTTCCATCGGTTTATGAAAGATTTAAACCAGATCTATCTGGAACATCCGGCATTGTACGAGAAAGACTACGAGACAGAAGGTTTCCACTGGATTGACTGCCATCAGGAAGCGCGGTGTATCTATGCCTTTGAACGGATTGGGGAAAAAGAACGGATTCTGGCTGTTTTTAATTTTTCTGACCAGGAACAGGAAGAATATGAGATTGAACTAAAAGAAGCTGAAAGGCTGACCCTCTTATTGGCAAGCGATGCACAGGAATATGCCGGCACACAGCAATATGATTTAACAGACATTGAATTAAAGGACGGTAAGGCTGTCTTATCGCTGAGCGCATATTCGGCAGTTTATTATAAAATCCTATGCCCTAAGAAAATTCTGTAATATATGCCTCTTCGAGGCAGACGGTTTCTGTCCATTAAGGGATACCCACAGGGCTTCCCGTAATGCATGCCAGATACAACATTTCAGCCGTCACAAACCTGCTTAGAAAGCCGGTTTGAACGGCTGAATTCTAAAATGTACATGTTTAATGGAAATAATGCGCCCCAATCCTCATCCCGTATCCACCCTGATCGAAATACAGGCATCCGCCGATGGGATTCGCCCCTGCCAATGCATCGTTTGCCGCCTGCATGGCTGTCGCCGTATACCCGCGACTGCTTCTGACCCTGTCAAGCCAGCCGGTAGACGCCGGGCCGAACTGCCCTGCCTGATAGATCACTGCTTCGATACTGTTTGGATAAGCGCTGCTCCTTACTCGATTCATGATTACCGCACCTACTGCAACCTGACCTTCATAGGGCTGGTTTCCTGCTTCACAGAAGATAATGGACGCCATCAATTCCTGATACTGTGACTGAAGCTCTGCCGCTTCCCGTTCTGCTTTCTCCTTTGCTTCCCGTTCCGCCTTCTCTTTTGCTTCCCGTTCCCTACGCTCAACCTCCTCAATCTTCTGCCTCTGTTCTGCCTCTATCTTATCCTTCGTTGAAACCATAAGCGTATCCGGCGTAACCTGAAGGGTGTCCCGATGCATCTTCACAATCTGCTGCGCATCCCTCATATTCATTGCCAGACTGGCCTCCGGCTGCGCGGATGCCGCCTCACTGGTAAATCCCACCGTCATCAGAGAACACGCGGAAACCACTGCAATCACCGAATTAATTTTTTTGTTTTTTATCATAAATACTACCCTCCTATTGTTACAATACATGAACATTGTTTTAATAAAGTATATTCAATAATTTCAACTTTATTACAATTATTACAAATTTGTTACATGTATTGTGCAACGAAGGGTATGGTATCACAACTTCATAAGTCTGTCAACAAAATATCAACTATGGATGTAAGTCCCATAATTGCGCTTTTTTTCAAAAAAATCCTCAAAAAGGAATGTTTATCAAAACATATGTATGAATAATCCGCTCCTTAATTTGGGTTCAAACCAAGTAGATTTGGGCGGCATCAGCCTTGCGCAATCCGCTACGGCAAGCAGTTCTTCCATAGAAGTCGGATACATGGAAAATGCAACCGCCATATCCGCCGCTTCGTCGGAAAGCCGCTCCAATTCCCTAAGTCCACGGATTCCCCCGACAAATGAAAGCCTCGGGTCTGCCTTAGGATTTTGGATTCCAAACAGCGGTTCCAAAATCTTATCCTGCAAGATAGACACATCTAAATCATCCACCGGATCCCCTATATCCAGATTCTCGTGGGCCGTCAGCCGATACCATTTTCCGCCGCCGTACATTCCAATCTCACCCTTACGCCTCGGCCGGAAAACAGTGGGATTTTCTTCTATATAAAAATGCTTTCTAATGCCTTCCAGAATGTTCTCAAGCGATACCCCATCCTGCGCCCTCACGACACGGTTATAGTCAAATATCCTAAGTTCTTCTGCCGGAAACAACACCGACAGAAAGTAGTTGAACTCTTCCGTCCCGTCATACCCCAAAGATTCCTTACGGCGCTTGAGCGCCACCTTAACAGCCGATGCCGCCCGGTGATGCCCGTCTGCAATATAGACGCACCCTATATGAGAAAAAGCCTCCTTAATCCTCAAGGCTTCCTCAGAATCCGCTCCAATCTTCCACACCTGATGTAAAATACCGTCCTCCGACGTAAAATCAAAAAGCGGTTTTTCTTCCTTCGTTTTCCGGATTATCCGCTCAAGCTCTGGCAAACTGCGGTAGGCAAGAAAGATTGGCCCGGTCTGGGCGTTCATCGTATCCACATGGCGAATCCGATCCTGCTCCTTGTCTTCCTTCGTATTCTCATGCCTGCGGATCACCCCGTTAAGATAGTCGTCAACCGACGCGCATCCCACGATTCCCGTCTGACTCCTTCCTTCATAGGTCAAAGCGTACAAATAAAAACAGACTTCCTCATCTGCCACAAACGAGCCATCCCCCATCATCTCCTCAAGCGTCTGTCTTGCACGGACGTACACCTCCGGGGAATACATATCCACATCGTCCGAAAACTGCGTCTCCGGGCGATCTATCTTCAAAAATGAGAGAGGGTTGTTCTTAACAACCTCTTTCGCTTCTTTTCGGTTATACACGTCATAAGGAAGCGCGGCAATGGCAGAAACCTTGTCCTTCGCCGGACGCACACATTTAAAAGGTCGGATTACCGGCATATCATCACTCCTGTCTCCATAAAATTTGAATCCGGAACCCTACAGAAGAAAACCTTCCTGATGATTCCTCACACTATAATGCAGCCGCAGAAACTACGGCTGCACTTAGATAACAGTATAACACAAAAATCTATGAAATGCGATGAAAACTTACGCCGCACACTCTACACACTCAAAACCCGCTCCACCCTGTTTCCCAGTCTGCTCAAGATCTCATTGGAAATCGTCCCCGCACACTCTGCCACCTCACAGGCTGATATCGTTTGCTCCCCACTCTTTCCGATAAATACCGCTTCGTCCCCGGCAGACACATCCCTGATCCCTGACACATCCAGAAGCAGTTGATCCATACAAACACGTCCGATGATATCTGCCCGGTATCCATGTATCAACGCATATCCCTTATTGGACAATTCTCTCGGAATCCCATCCGCATATCCTATAGAAACGACAGCAATCTTCATCTCCCGCTTTGCTGTAAAAGAAAGTCCATATCCAGCCGGCTCTTTCGCATGAAGCTGCTTCACACAGGCAACCCTCGCTTTCAGGGACAACACAGGCTTTAGTGTTACCTCAGCCCCAATCCTGTCTCCCGGCAGACTTAGAACGCCGTAAAGCGCAATCCCAACCCGGGCATAGTCAAACCTATTAAGCTCCGGATAATTTAGGACACCATAGCTCCCTTGCAAGTGGGTCTGGAAACCACCGATTCCGTTCCTGTGAAGCGCCGACATCACGGTCTCAAATTCTGCAATCTGTTTTCTGGTAAACGCAATCTCTTCCCTGGAAATTCCATCCGGTACGCTCAGATGAGAATACACCCCTCTAATGTCCAGGTTCCCAAGTTCCCAAATTTTAAAGATATTTTCCATATCCTCACTGCGCTCCCCGAGACGGCGCATCCCTGTGTCAATTCCCACATGAACCAAAACCGGACGCCCAAAGTCGTTCAATAACCGTCCATACGGCAGATCCACTACCGTCTGTGTCAGATGATAATGCACCAAATCTTCAAACTGGCAAGGCGGCGTATATCCCAAGATCAAAATCTGTCCCGTAATCCCGGCATTCCTAAGTTCCACAGCCTCACCGGCAGACGCCACGCAAAAATCCTGAATTCCTATCTCTGCCAATGCCTGCCCGATCTGTCTCACGCCATGGCCGTATGCATTCGCCTTGACTGCCGGCATTAACGCACAGCCCTTAGGCAGAATGTTCCGAAACTCCTTCACATTATGGGCAAGATTGTCCATATTTAACTCAATCCACGCACGTCCTTTCTGTCTATCCGTATTTTTTCCTGCAACAGAACCGTTCTGTTTGAAAACCATATTTTTGCCGTAACACATACTGTCCCTCCCTGTTTCTCACGCGTTTTTCCTCCACACACTGACGACGGCACATCCTTCGTTGGTTCCCGATACCTGATACACTGCCGTATCCGGCATTTCAAGGACTCTCTCCTGCCCATTTTCCAAAGAAAGGCAGGATATCTCAATCCAATCTGCACCGTCCCGGAAAATATAAGGATACCCCCATCCCGTCTCTTTTCTCAGGAACCCGATATATTCCTCTAGCGTAATACCCCTGTCAGCCATAATCACGGAATGGGGATAGCCCACATAACGGAAATGCCAAGGCTCAATCCCAATCCCTGTAATCATTTCCTTCCCCGAGACATAGCGTTCCACAAACCCAAAATCTGCCATCCTCTCCCGAAATTTTTGGAAGATTCCAAAATTGGGGAATTTAGGACAGATAAAATCAATTTCCTCCCCATTCTCCGCCAAATCTATGGCATATCCGCTCTGATGCTCACTGTGTCCGGGTACTGCAACGAATTTTCGGGTAAATGCTTCTCCATTTTGTTTCATGGAATCATTCCATATCTCTTGCTGTTCCTGCTGCGTCCGAAATCCGCTGACTGCGGCAATTTCCTCCTTACATCCAATGTCAGCAAGCAGTCTTAGTAATGCATTTACAACCTCTTTCCTAAGCAGAACGTCCGGCTGTCCGGGAGTCGGACGCAACGTTGATCTTTTCATATCTTCCGAACTCCCACCCG
>OFFP01000313.1_pt1 | contig 40488 bp, 31 predicted proteins | sample 1521431 | NCBI WGS metagenome assembly OFFP01 (sample SAMEA3504104, study PRJEB24116) | mouse gut metagenome | biome: mouse gut; feature: mouse-associated habitat; material: faeces | place: Denmark | collected 2011
GCTTTTACTGCAGAACTGTGCCTTTCGTTTTGAAAAAACAGTTAGCTTCCGTATCGGCGCGAACTAACGCTAAAATTCTGGTTTCTCACAGATTTGCTGGTCACAAGAAAAATGTAGCCGCCCTGACAGAATGGGAAAGGATGATATGGCGAGAAAGATACAAATACGGTTTATATAGAAACAATTAAGGAAAGTGGGGATGACATGCTGTTGTATAAAGAAATGCAATTGAAAAAGAAACCCTTCCGTGATATGATATTTACAAAGGTAACGAATATATATTTGTGCTGCAGCATAGGATAGGAGGTGAATGTTCTGGGTATTAAAGACACTGTCACGACAAAATACATGGGTCAGAACCAGATCTTTGCGGACATATTCAATTATTTTATATATGGCGGCGAGCAGGTCATAGACCCGGACAGCCTGGAAGAGCTGGACACCCGCGAGGTGGATGTCCCTTATGGCGGAACGGACGGAGCAGAACAGCCGGTGCAGAAAACAAGGGACGTGATAAAGTCCTTGGTCGCCATGATGGACAGGCGCACGGCTTACCTGATATTGGCTGTGGAGGCGCAGTCGAATATCCACTATGCGATGCCGGTAAAGAACATGGTATATGATGCCCTCCAGTATGCAAAGCAGGTGTCTGCGGCGGCGGCTTCCCATAAGCGTTCGGGTGATTACAAGGGTGCCCACGGGGATGCGTATCTGTCCGGGTTCATGAAGCAGGACAGGCTTCTGCCTGTAGTGACACTGGTGGTCTATTTTGATGCGAAGGAATGGAGCGGGCCCATGTCCCTCCATGAGATGTTCGGGGAACAGGATGCCAGGATTCTTGCCTTGGTGCCGGACTACAAAATTAACCTGATTGCCCCGGCATCCATAAAGGACAGCGACTTTGATAAATTCCAGACATCCCTGAAAGAGGTTCTGTCATTCATCAAGTATTCACAGGATGCTGACAAGCTTGGGGAAGTCGTAAAGGCTGACGAAGGGTTCCGGCACCTGGGGCGGGCAGAGGTTGATGTACTGAATGCATGTGTAGGCGCAAAACTGGAGATGGAAAAAGGCGAGGAGGCGATTAATGTGTGTTTGGCTCTGGAGGAAATGAAACGGAGAGCTGCGGAGAAAGCAGCAGCGGAGGAACGCATTGCAGCAGAAAAAGCAGTAGCGGAGGAACGCATTGCAGCAGGGAAAGCAGTAGAAAAAGCAACGGAAAAAGAACGCATTGCGGCAGAAGAAAACCGGATTTCTACTTTGCTTAAAAATATCCGAAACCTGATGGAAAAGGCCGGATGGTCTGCAGAGTATTCCATGGATGTACTGGATGTTTCCGAGGGCGACAGGAAAACACTCCAGCCGCTTATCAGATAAGCATACATTTTGAAATGCGGTTATATACGCGGGAATCATGAAATGAACAGGGAGCCGGACAGATACCAGGTAAAGGTATTCTGGCCGGCTTTTTGCTTTGGCATGTATTTCCGCCGCCATCATACCTGCTTTTACTGCAGAACTGTGCCTTTCGTTTTGAAAAAACAGTTAGCTTCCGTATCAGTGCGAACAGTCTTACCTTGACAGACTTTCACTTACATGATATTATGAAGTTAACTTCACATGAAGTTTATTTCATACTCAAAACCATCCCACAGAATTTCAACCAGAAGAAAGGAATGGAGAATGAAAACAAAAGTCAAAGACCTGCGTGTCGCCGCCGGCCTGACCCAGCAACAGCTGGCCGACGCGGTCCATGTTTCCGCCAGAACCATCATCTCCATAGAAAAGGAACAGTATAAACCGTCACTGATGCTTGCCTACAGAATGGCACAGTTGTTCCGCACCACGATAGAAGACCTGTGCTGCTTGGAAGAAAATCAAAGAAAGGAAGACGAAGAATATGGTAAAATTTAAAAACATGTCTTACAGCAGTCTGATCAGGTGGAGAATCCGGCTCCTGTACCTGCTTCTGACCTTCATGCTGGTCTATATGGTTGTTGTCTCCGAACTGGGCGGCGGAGATTCCAGAGTAATGAACAACCTGGCACAGAATTTCAGCCGTCTGGTTTTCTTTGGCGGAATGGCCTATGTAATCTCCAGAATTGTCCATAACAAAAAACTGCTGCAAAATCGTCTCCTGCTAAAAGAGCAGATGCTGACAGAGCAGGACGAACGTAACCTGTATCTGCATGATAAAAGCGGCGGAATCGTATTGGACATTCTCATGGCATGCGTTCTGTTTATTACGCTGACCGCTTCCCTGTTTCATATGGTTGTATTTTATGCCTGCCTGGGAATCCTGATTCTGGCCATAATACTGAAAGCAGCCGCTTATTACTATTACAGCCACATTTAAACGCTGCGGAAATGCGGCCGCCAATCAATCGTTCCAAAACAGCTGTCAATCATGATTTCCTTACCGCTCTTACTGACATAAATCCGCACAATGCAAACAGTCCTGCCGAATTTCTTCACCAACACGTAGGTCCTTAGATGTGTTTGACAATTGTTTTCTGCAGGATATGCAACACAATTTGCGGGAAACTCGCTCTGCATCAAGGCCACAGGCGATCTGCATAACCTGAATTCGGCCCAAACATCTCGCAAATGCAGAGACACGTTTTGCTTCGGCAGATGCCGAAAATAAATTTGCAAACACGCTCCCGCACCCAACTGCAGGAAGCCGAAAAACTGCCGCAAAATTGTAAAACTGCCGCACCTTTGATTTTTATCACCGGTGCGGCAGTTCCATTTCACCGAAACGAAAATCCTGTCAGTACTGCGGTATCAAGATTATACCGGTTTATATCTCCTCTACATCCTCCGAAATAATCGTCTCTACAAAGCGACCGCATATATTTCTCCGGAAATACGTATCAGGGTGATAATCTTCTCTGAGACGATACCAGATATATTCCGGTACATCTTCGTATCGGCGTATCTTGCCATCACTCAACAGCTTAACTTCCAGGATTGCCCTCTGCGGGTCATAACCCACAGTTTCAATCAGAGTGCTGTAAAAGCTAATGTGCTTAATTTTCTTAGTCTCCATAACGTTTTGTCCTATGTTCTTTACTCGCTTGTCCTCTGCAGTTGCTTAGTAAGTATAAACGAATGCTCCGCTGTCGTTTGAACCCTCGGTGTATCCGTCTACATTGCCGTAATGAATGCATGTGATTTTGTATGTGGCATCTTTCACAGCGTTTTCATATAAGATGTTTATTAATATCGATGTACGATCATATGATTCACCACCACTACTATAAGCCACATAGTCCCAACCGCCATACCATGTTTTTTTATAGATTTTTACATCTTTTATACCTACTACAGACGCCCTCCCTACTGTCCCAGTAGAGATGTCGATATGCATTCCATCACTGGCTCCACTAACTCCAATGGTGCAATCCGTCAACATGGTATACGGATTGATATCAAATGACCAGTCAAAGTCTTCTACAATAGATGCCTCTAATACTTCAACTTCAATTTCCCCATCTCCCTGCCTTGGCAGATTGTCTGTCCCTGCAGCCACACTGGCAAAACCTGATGTTTCTGCAAGTAACGCCGTCAGAACCAACACGCCTAAAATCTTTTTTACTGCTCTTTTCATCTTTCCCATTGCCACTTTCTCCTTAGAATTTTTTGAAGGACATCTCTTTCTCCCTTCACACAGAACTTGTCTCAAATTATCCTTCTATAATATTAATGACTTGGGAAGGCAAATTATTACAAATAATTTCAAATTTCTACATATTTTTTTGCACACATCTCCAATAATCTTCTGCTGTCCTTTTTACTTCATCCAGATTCTCCCATCCTTTGACATAATACTTACAGTTCCCATCATAAAAACACACTGTATAATACACCTGTCCTGTATCTTCCGTTTTTTTATAAATATCCATCTCTTTATGAGCAAATTCATAACTTTGAACATAGTCATAATCCACAAACTCTTCCTTAAAATATGATACTTTATCCCAATATACCCATACACCTACCACAATATCTCTTTTTAAATCCTCACTCAGAAAATAACTGGTGATATGCTTTCTATTATCTGATCCACTTATCTCAAAGTACTGCAGTTCATATGTATCCTCTGTCTCAATTTCAACCTCAGTTTCAATTTCAATCCAATCTTGTGCCCACTCTGGCGCATCATCCCTATCATAAAAAATATTTTCTTTCTTATTCGTTGTACCATCTAGTTCTTCCGGCGAAGTTATCATCTTCACTCCAGATTCATCCCTCTTCAGCCAAAAGAAAAATCCAGTCTCCGGGTTCGCGACTGCATGAATCGTATTTCCCACCATCAAAACCATCAGCAACAGGACCGCCGCCGCTACCACCTTATGCCTGTCGGCAAATTTCGCCAGCTTTCTGGCTTTCCCACGTTTGCCGTGTTTTCCATTTTCAGCCACACCTGAGTTGTTCTCCTCCTCTGGCAGTACTTGCAGCATATTCCCCGTTGTGCTTTGCTTTGCGTTAATGGATATGTTTTCTATTCCATTTTCCGTTCTGCGTCTTGTTGTGTTCTCCGTTATATTCTCCACCCTGATCGTATCTTCTCCTAATGACAGCTTCTCCGCTGATTCTTCTTTCTGCCTCGGCTGCAGAACATTCTTCGGTTCCTTTTCTGACGACATATCTGTTTCCCCTTTCTCTTCCCTTATTGACCACAAAATATGATCCGACTCTCTACCTGTCGGCATATCCGCCTCGGTTTTCTGTCCCTTACCCGATAAGGAACATGTTTCCCTTCTCCCTTCCGGGTCCGGCCTCCCCGCTCCCGATTTCAACTTCTGCACCGCCATGCAGTGTTCCGCTCCGTCTTCCTCCGGCACAGGCTTCTGCGTCTGCCCTGCATTCGGCCCTTCCGCCCCCGCCTTCACAGCCGCATCTTCCGTCGGCAGCAATTCCTTTCTGTCCGCAACCGCCAGGAACCTTTTCCAGGACTCCTCCACCGGAGGAACCGCCCCCTCTTCCAGAGGTTCCCATTTGTCAAGCAGGTACATGATGGACTCCACCGCCTTTTCGTCGTATTCCTCGTCCGAGGCGTACAACATGTACCATTTCAGTTTTTCCCCTAATCCGTTTACCTGTATATCCCACTTTTTGTTTTCCGGCATATTTATACTGCCCTCCCCTAGCGTTCTATCTCCGTCCGCAGCTTTGCCTTTATACGGCACAGCCGCACTCTCATATTGTTTTCCGTTATCCCGTACTTCTTCGCCAGCTCCCTGATTGTGATTCCTATCAGGTAATAGTTCTTGACCAGATACCACTCCTCTTTGTCTATAATCGCAAGTGCCGTTAATTCCAGTTCGACCTCTTTATAATCAGGATCTTCCACTGCCAGTTCCGGAATTTCATCCACTACTCCCAAAGCCCTGCGATTCATTTTTCGATACAATTCACGCACCTTATTCCTTGCAGTAACCATGAGCCACTTTTTCGGTTCCGGATGTATTCTGAATTCTTCTATTTTGTTCAATGCCGCGCAAAATACATCATGTGTAATGTCCTCTGCCGCCGGCACATTGCCAACTCCCCGAAACACAAATTTGTATACATCATCAAAATACGCATTATATGCCGCCTCAATTATCTCTCTTGCAGCGGCTGTTCTTTCATCCCCTAACATCTTCCGTACCCGCTCCTGTCCCTTTCATCTACCGAAGCATCGTTTTTGTTCCTGCAGTTTCTAATTTACCATGAATAACCGGCTTAATCCATACTTCAGATATACTGAAATACCTGGCCTGCTGTTCCTGATTTTATAAACTTCCTCGCAGCAGATTAAGGAATTGTTTCGATACAACCTGTGAGATTTTCTGCGAACCATCCGTGAAGATTTCAGACTGCTGCAATTCACAAGTTATTTCTGCACAATTCCTAAATGGAAGTACACCCTGGTTTTATTGAATCAGTTCCGGCCTTTATTAACAATACACTACCATAAATCCGCAAATTGTTCCATAGCAAATTAGATTCCCACATATGAAAATAAGATTTTCTCAAGAACAGAAGCCCCCGGTAATCGGAAATACAGGCGTCAGGCCAGTATTCTATCCCCCCATCCCTCTGCGCATCCTGCCCCTTATGCGATGCAGGCGCACCCTCATGTTGTTCTCGGTTATCCCGTACTTTTCTGCCAGTTCCCTGATGGTGATTCCCACCAGATAATAATCCTTGACCAGTGCCCACTCCTCCTCGTTTATAATCGCCAGTGCCGTCAGTTCCAGTTCCGTTCCCCCATACCCCGGTGCCTCCGCCGACGGCTCCAGCACTCCCTCCAGCGACTCCCGGGCGCTGGGCTTCATCCTCCGGTACAGCTCACGCAGCTTATTCTTCGCAGTAACCATGAGCCATCCTTTCGGCTCCGGATGGCTCATAAATTCTTCCGCTTTATTTAATGCCGTACAGAATACGTCATGCGTAATGTCCTCTGCCGCCGTTTTGTTTCCGACTCCCCGAAGTACAAATTTGTACACGTCCTCAAAATACGCGTTATATGCCGCCTCCATTGCCTCGCGTACTCTGGCTGTCCTCTCGTCCACATTCATCTTTCGTAATCGCTCCTGTCCCTTTCATCTCCCGAAGCATTGTCCATATTCCTGCACATTCTAATCTACCATTATTTTCCCGGGCAGACGCTAAAGTTTAGATATTCTGATATAATCGGGCTTTATTTTCTGACTGCTAAATCACGAAATGCCGGGTCCGCAAGGTCATGTATACTTTTGGAGTGCAGGAGCAGCCCATTCCAAACGCAGCCGCCTTAAGCTCACCGGTTCCCGTCATCCCCTCCGAAACGGAAAGGAAGTGCCGTCGCTCCGTTAAGGGCACAAATGTAGCACAATTCATATTTACATTTCATAAAAAAAGCCTATAATATAGGTAGAATAATTTTTGAAGGAGTACATCTCATGTATCAACTCGATTTTTCCGCACCCTCATCCATATATTTTGCAGGCATCGGCGGCGTCAGCATGTGCGGCCTGGCAGAACTGCTTGCGGACGCCGGATTTCATGTATCCGGGTCGGACCGCGCCCGCAGCAGGCTCACCGATGTGCTGGAATCAAAGGGCATCCGTGTATTCTACGGGCAGCGCGCCGAAAATCTGGACGGTCACATTGACTGTTTTGTGTATACCGGCGCCATCCTGCCGGACAATCCGGAATACATTGCCGCCCATAAGAAAAATCTCCCCTGTCTGACCAGAGGGCAGCTTATGGGGCAGATTATGAAGCATTATGACATGCCTGTGGGAATCAGCGGCACTCACGGCAAGACGACTACCACGTCCATGGTCAGTGAAATCCTGATGCATGCAAACCTGGATCCCACCCTGTCCGTAGGCGGTATCTTTAAAGATATCGGCGGCAACATGCGCATCGGAAAATCCGGCTACTTTGTGACGGAGGCCTGCGAATACACCAACAGCTTCCTGGACTTTGCCCCCAAAATCGGCATCATCCTGAACATCAGTGCAGACCATCTGGATTTTTTCAAGGACTTGGCAGACATCCGGCATTCTTTCCGCAAATACGCCCTGCTGCTGCCGGAAGACGGCTGCCTTATCATCAACGGTGAGATCGAAAACCTGTCCGAGATTACAGAAGGCCTGCGCTGCCCCGTTGTCACCTTCGGCGGGACTGCTGCCTCTGATTACCATCCTTCCGATATCAGCTATGACGCTTTGGGCAGGCCCGAGTTCCTCCTGCACGGTCCCGACGGCAGTCAGCGCCGTTTCACCCTGCAGGTCCCCGGCGAGCATAACATATACAACGCCATGGCTGCCATCGCGCTGGCCGACAGGTTTTCCGTTGACGACAATATTATAATAGAAGCACTGAAAGCCTACAAGGGGACGGACCGCCGGTTCGAGTATAAGGGAACCGTAGGCGGTGTCACCGTAATTGACGACTACGCCCACCATCCCGAAGAAATCACCGCCACCCTGAAAGCCGCCAGGAACTTTCCTCACAAAAAGCTCTGGTGCATCTTCCAGCCCCACACTTACACCAGGACAAAGACATTTCTGAAGGAGTTCGCACAGGCTCTGACCCTGGCGGACGGCGTGGTCCTGGCAGACATCTATGCCGCCAGGGAGAATGATGATCTGGGAATCAGCTCCGCAACGCTGCAGGCGGAAATACAGGCGCTTGGAAAAGAATGCCATTACTTCCCCACCTTTGACGAAATTGAAAATTTTCTACTGGAAAATTGCATAAACGGTGATATGTTGATAACCATGGGCGCGGGGGATGTAGTGAAAATCGGAGAATCGCTTCTCGGCAATTAGTTATCCACACTATCCACAGTAAGGGACGTGAAAAACCGCCTTCTCTGCTGTGGATATTTTTCACCGCCGGCGCCGCAAAGTTTCCGGTTTTTGCAGATTTATCCACATTATCCACATTTTCCACATTTTCCATCCCAATCCGCCTGTCTCGAAAGATTCGGAATATTGACTATTTTCTTTTTAAAAACCTTGTGCTATACTTTTTCTACTGTAAGAAACCGGGATTCTAAAAAGATGCTGAGGGGTGTATCAAAATGGCGCATTTGACAATTTACAGAGAAACGACTCCGGATTCCACCATTGTATCCAACCTATTTATCGATGAATATATGAGGGACGCCAACGACGCTCAGCTGAAGGTCTATTTCTACCTGCTCCGCATGATGAGCGCCCGGCAGGCTACCAGCGTAACCGATATTGCGGACAAGTTCAACCACACCGAGAAGGATGTACTGCGTGCGCTGAAATATTGGCAGGGACTCAAGCTGCTGGATCTGGATTACGACACCGAGAAAAACCTCGTGGGAATCCATATTCACGATTTGTCCGCGGCAAACGTGTCAGATGCCGCTCCTGCCTCCCGTAAGCCCTCCTCCTTTGTCCCTGCGCCGGCTGCGGCACCGTCTGCTTCTCCCCGCCCTTCCGAGGCCCTGGCAGAAGATTCGGCACCTGGGGAAAAGGCTTCTCCCTACAGTAAGCCGTCCTACTCCGCCGACCAGCTGAAAGCGTTCAGAGACAGGGAAAATACAGCGCAGCTTCTGTTCATAGCGGAATCCTACATCGGCAGGCCGCTGACGCCTCCCGAAATGAAGACAATTTTGTATTTTATTGACGTGCTGCATTTTTCCGACGACCTGATCGACTATCTGCTTCAGTACTGTGTGGACAAGGGTAAGAAAGATTTCAAGTACATAGAGAAGGTGGCCGTAAACTGGGCCGAGGAAGGAATTACCACCCCTGCCCAGGCACAGAAGCAGGCCTGCCGTTACGACAAAAATGTCTATGCCGTTATGAATGCACTCGGCAAAAGCAGCTCCCCTACAAAAAAGGAAGTGGAGTATATCAACCGCTGGATAAAGGAATACGGATTTACCGCGGATGTCATTCTGGAAGCCTGTGAGCGCACTGTACTTGCAACGGACAAGCACCGTTTTGAGTATGCAGAAGGCATCCTGAACAGCTGGAAACGCCAGGATGTACACCACAAATCGGACATTTCCAGGATAGACGATGCCTATCGGCAGCGCCAGAAGCCTGTTGCGGCTGTTCCCAAAGCCACCAACCGTTTCAATCAGTTCGCCCAGAACAGCTACGATTTCGAAGCCCTTGAGCAGGAGCTTGTGAGCAACTAGGCCGCGGGACAGGCACTTAAAATAAGGAAAGCCGCACAGCGATTTAAATAGGAGGTATCAATTGGCACTTACCAATTCGCAGTACAAATCCGTAATCAGGGATTATGAACACACCCGGGACACCAACCGCGCCCTTTCCGCCGCCCGGCGGGAGGAGGTCTATTCTGTCGTCCCCGGATATCGGGAGCTGTCGGAATCCGTCAGCAGCCTGTCCGTTGCCAGCGCCCGCCGCATGCTGGACGGCGATGAGGGTGCGCTGGACGAGCTTCATCGTGATCTGGCCTCCGTCGCCCACCGCCAGAAACGGCTGCTGGCGGAATACGGCTTCCCTTCCGATTATCTGGAACCGCTGTATGGCTGCGCCGATTGCCAGGATACGGGTTACGTCACCTCCCCGGAGGGTTTAAAGGAAAAATGCCGGTGCTTCCGGCAGAAGGAGATCCGCATTCTCTATGCCCAGTCCAATATCCAGAATATGATTGGACAGGAGAACTTCACAACGCTTTCTTATGATTATTACAAAGGCGCCGATCTCCGTCGTTTCGAGGCCGCCGTAACTTTAAGCCGGGATTTTATACGGAATTTCGGGGAAAACTATTGTAATCTCTTTTTTTACGGCACGGTGGGAACCGGGAAAAGCTTTCTCTCCGGATGCATTGCGCGGGAGCTGCTTCAGGCCGGACATTCCGTGATTTATTTCAGCGCCTCAGGCCTGTTTGACACGCTGGCACGCTATTCCTTTGATTACAAAACGCGGGATGCGCTGCAGGATTTTTACGAAGATTTCTACGGCTGCGGCCTGCTGATTATAGATGACCTCGGCACGGAGATTACCAACAGCTTCGTAACCTCACAGCTGTTTTCCTGCCTGAACGAGCGCCACCTGCGCAATAAATCCACCCTGATCTCCACCAACCTGAGCCTTGAGGAGCTTCGGGACAGATATTCGGACAGAATTTTTTCACGAATCACCAGCGGTTTTACCCTGTGCAAACTCACAGGCCCCGATATACGCATCTTGAAAAAACGAATGGCAAACGAAAAGAAAGGATAATCCTATGGGTAAACGAGAAGAAAAAAGAAATCTGGAAACCATACCCGCCGGCGCACTCGGCATCATTGCGCTGGAGAGCTGCAGGCCTCTATGCGAAAAAATCGACCGCTTCCTTGTAAAATGGAGGACCGAAAGAGAAAGCGAACACAAAGATTCCCTCGCTTACTCCGGCTATCAGCGGGATTCCTATCTTCTGCAGACACAGATTCCCCGCTTCGGCTCCGGTGAAGCGAAGGGGATGATTCTCGAATCCGTCCGGGGACATGACCTGTACATCCTGGTGGATGTATGCAATTATTCTCTGACCTATTCCCTCTGCGGCCACGAGAACCACATGTCTCCCGACGACCATTATCAGGATTTAAAACGGGTCATTGCCGCCGTGGGCGGAAAAGCCAGGCGCATCACCGTTATCATGCCTTTCCTCTATGAAAGCCGGCAGCACAAGAGGACTTCCAGAGAGTCCCTGGACTGTGCACTGGCCCTTCAGGAACTGGTGCAGATGGGTGTGGACAACATCATCACCTTCGACGCCCATGACGCCAGAGTGCAGAATGCCATTCCGCTCCACGGATTCGAAACCGTACAGCCCGCTTACCAGTTTATCAAGGGGCTGCTGCGCAATGTCCCTGACCTGGAGCTGGATTCCGATCATATGATGGTAATCAGCCCGGACGAGGGCGGCATGAGCCGGGCCATCTATATTGCCAATGTGCTGGGCCTGGACATGGGCATGTTCTATAAAAGGCGCGACTACACCAAAATAGTAAACGGCCGTAATCCCATCATTGCCCATGAATTTCTGGGGACCAGTGTGGAAAATAAGGACATGATCATCATTGACGATATGATCTCTTCCGGAGACAGCATGCTGGAAGTGGCTGCCGCTTTGAAGAGCCGCAAGGCGCGAAAGATTTTCGTCTTCTCTACCTTCGGGCTGTTCACAGGGGGGCTGGAAAAGTTTGACGAGGCTTATGAGAACGGGCTGATTGACCGAGTACTCACCACCAACCTGATCTACCAGACACCAGAGCTGCTTCAGCGGGAATGGTATATCAACTGTGATATGAGCAAATATATCGCTTATATTATCGATACGCTGAACCATGACTCTTCCATCAGCGATTTGCTGAATCCCAATGAACGAATTCAGAATGTGGTTGCAAAATACCGCAGGAAGAACGCGTAATCCATGACACGGCAGGCTGCTGCAAATGCCGCCTGCCGATACCATTACTTCACTTTTTCCTCTTCACAGCGAATCTGATGACAGCCTTTTTCACCTGTTCAAGAACCACCGACCACAGCAGGCTGGCCAGCAATAACGCCGCCAGTATGAGTCCCGCATATCGGAAGGCATATATGTAGCTGCGCCACAGTATCAGGTAGAAAAAGGTGTGTACCATATAGATATTCATGGAATACTTCCCGATCAGTTCCAGGATTCCCTTTATCACAGGCACGCTTCCGAACAGCGCAAGAGAAAACCAGGCGAAGAAAACCGCAATGCCGGCATCCGCCAGATGCAGAAAGCGCTCCTGCACGAAGTAATTCTGTCGGATCATCACACACAGTATCAATCCCGCGCCCCCTGCAGGCCAGCGCAGAACAGGGTGTATTTTCAGATGGAGCAGCTTTTCCATCCAGTTTCCGTAGGCCGCACATACCCCCACCGCTGCCGTAAATAAATATCTGGAAATATCCGGGTTAAAGTTCAGGACCACCGGAAGGAAAAAAATCAGGAAAAGCAGGGAATATCCCACCTTCTGCACCAGAATACACAGCAGCGGTACCAGGAAAATCAGCACATAAGCTATCTCCATATACCACCAGGTCATATTCAGGGTAGGTGTGTCCAGAATCTGGGCAAGCCCCACCGCGTCAGCCAGCATGTAGAGAAAGCCCTGCTTCCCCCGGCCATACAGGGAAGCAAAGTCGAACCGTTGCTGCCAGAGCAAAGTAACGCTGACAAACAACACAAGGAAATTTGCCATCAGCTTCAACAACCGCCGTACTGCCTGACGATACATATCCCGGGGCGTAATCCCCTCCTGCACAAGCAGCCCCCTTGTGATGCCGAATGCCGTCAGGAATACAAAAACCGCAACGCTGATATTGCCGAATCCCGCAAACACCAGGAACACCTCCTGTGGAAAAGGCCTGTAATCCACCCCCAAATCGGCCACGGCAGCCGCCTCGCTGAACAGATGATAGTTCAGCAGGAAAAGGATCGCCATTCCCTTCACAATCCCGGAAGCCCTCCGGGAAAATTCTCTTTCCATCAGCCTGCTACCCCCTTGTCAGCCGTCATTGTAAAACCATACAGAAAAGGAATCGAAAACAAAATGGGGAAACCGTATCTGGCGTGCCCCAGAAACCCCGGCGACGCCATGCACACCAACAGGCTGACCCACAGCGGAATCCCAACCAGCACGTAACGCCACTGCCCATGCTTTATCTGGTAGAAGGCCAGGAAAAACAGCGCCCATACGGCAAGGCCCATATTCTCCAGGACTCCCGTCAGGGGAAACCGGGCGGCAAACCGGTAGAAGAAAATCAGTATCTTCTCCGCATTGGGAAACAGCCCGCCCTGGCGCAGCAGACCATGGTCCGCCTCATACCGCACAGAGTTGCCCGTCTCCGGTGAAAACCATCCGTAGACATGAACCAGAAAGCCTTCCGCATACACGACCGGGTGCTTTATCAGCCCCTTTGCCCAGACCTTGATATAATCCACAATCTCACCTGCGGATGCCTCTCTGCGAAAGCAGGCCTTCACCGGGTCTGCTGTGGAGGGATCGTATTTTGCCGCCAGCTCTCCCACATCCCCCAGAACCGCCTGGATTGCCTCCCTCTCCTCCCCGGAAATCTCAGCGCCAGACAGCTGAAGATACCGGGCCGTCTGCTGAAAGGGAACGGACAGCATTTCCCCCCTGCTGCCGGGCTGTGCATCACACACAAATGCCAGGCCGTTCATCAGGAGAATTCCTGCCGCCGCACCTCCGGTAAATGCCGCCAGAAAACGCCGTCCCGCCGCTTTCCATCCTTTCTGCCTCAAAAGGACGAAGAAAATGACGGCACCGCTTGACAGGACCACATAGATTCCGTTGTTTCTCAGCAGAATGACACCGGCCTGCAGGGCTGCAAATCCCGCCGCAAGCCCCCGGTTCTGCAGCCGCCCGGGATTCTCTGTAATAAGCGCCAGACACACAATATACCCAAGTACTGCGGAGGCATAGGGCACATCCTTCACCACGGTAGACGCCATGTTTGAATAAACCGGTGTGATGCAGTAGAGCAGGAACAGCGCCCAGAGAAGTTCTTTCCGCAGGTTTCTCCTTGCCAGAACCGAAATGGTGGATGCCAGGGCAGCCGCCAGGCCGGCAAGCTGTACCAGCATATATACAAACAGCCCGGCTTCATAGGAGCCAAGCAGCTTCTTCCCCAGCCCTGTCAGACCGCCTACAAGCAGTGTATGGAACAGCGGATGGTGCCGGCTGTATCCCGTCTGCCCGATGACCTGTTCAATCTGCCCCGCAGCATCCCAGCAGATATTTCCCGGATAGGCAAGAAGCAGGAATGGAAAATACACCGCGCAGAGCAGGACAAACGCCCTGGCAAATCCATGAGTACTCCAAAAATGCCCCTGACTGCCGGTGAATGTCTTTTTTTCCAATAGCATGGTAACTACATCAAGGATGCCCCGCAGCAGAATAAAATAGCCCACCAGCACCAGCATGAACTTCAGAAAATTGACTGGGCTGCCGAAGCAGTAGCTCCAGCCTCCTGTCTCGTGACAGCTTCTGCCCAGCAGCAAAAACAGGGAAAAAAGTACAGGCAGTCCTGCCGGTACAGGCTTTACAGGCCTTACCGCCTTCTCTTTCGTCCAGGCAAGGAATAGAAAACACAGCCCCCAAATCAGCAGGAAGGAAAAGCTGTATTCTCCCAGCAATTCATAGACGGAAGCAATGGCATAGTCAATCGTTGCCTCAAAGTGATTTCCGGAAAACGGTGCATGAAACTCGGCTGTCAGCGCGTATGCCACCAAAAGTGCCAGAATCGGCAGAATGATTTTATCCCTTTTGTCTTTCACCATTTTTTTCATAACTCTTCCTATGTGTCTCACGGTTTTCTGATGGTAAAGCAGGCGGGTATTGCACACCCCCGCCCATGCTTACAGTCGCATTATATCATTTATCCGTAAAGTATGCAACGTTTTCAGCTATCACGTCTACCTGAAAAACGTTCCTGCTCCCTTCCCGCCTCGTACACCACCTGCCCGTCAATAATCGTATAGAGGGTTCTGGTAAAGACTTCCATGGGATTGCCCGTGAAGATGGCAATATCCGCGTCCTTTCCCACCTCCAGGCTGCCCACCCTGTGGTCTACCCCGCAGATTATGGCTGGGTGAATGGTGATTGCCTTATATCCTTCCTCCAGGGAAAGCCCGGATTTTACCGCCAAGCCTGCGCACAGGGGCAGGGACTGGATCAGGGATACCGGGTGGTCCGTTGTGACGGCAGTCATGACCCCTGCCTGGTTCAGGACGCCTACGGTTTTAAACGCCATATTCTGCACTTCTATCTTATTTCTGCTGGCAAGGTCCGGCCCTACAATTGCCGGAAAGCCTTCCTCTGCCAGCTCCTTTGCTATCATATGCCCCTCTGAGCAATGGTCCAGTGTCATTTTCAGGTTAAACTCTCTCGCTATCCTGATCGCCGTAAAAATATCGTCCACCCGGTGTACATGGGCTTTCAGGGGAATCTCCCGGCGAAGCACCGGAAGCCAGCATTCCATCCTGAAATCCTCCTGGAAGTCCTCGCCCTTGTCTGCGGCAGTTTTCTTCTGCCGGGCATAGCTGACCGCTTTCGTCAGTTCCTCCCTCAGCATGGCGGCGATGGCCATCCTGGTGGACGGGCTTTTATTCTGTCCGGAATAGTTTACTTTCGGGTTCTCGCCGAAGGCAACCTTCATTGCTGCCGGCGCTTTGACTACAATATCGTCTACCCGCCTTCCCCTGGTTTTCAGAAACGCAAACTGGCCCCCTGCCACATTGGAGCTGCCGGGACCGATCATGGCGGACGTAATGCCCGCCCGAACCGCATCGTCGAAGGCTGCATCCATGGTATTGATGGCATCCACTGCCCGCAGGTACGGCGTGAGGGGTTCTACCGTCTCGTTGCAGTCGTCCCCTTCCATGCCCTTTTTCTCTTCCGTGATTCCCATATGGCAATGGGACTCTATAATGCCCGGCATAATCAGCCCCTCCCGAACCTCTATCACACGTTCGTGAGGCGCGGGATGAAATGCCGCTTCACCCCGCCTTCCGATTTCCGCTATTTTCCCGTCGGCGATGCGGATACAGCCGTCCTGAATGTCTTCACCTGCCATTGTTTTGATACGTCCGCCGATTATATACATGCCGTCCCACTCCCGTTCTCCCCGTCAAAACCGGTTATATTCCGCCGTTCCTTCCGCATTCTGTGAAATGCACCTGACTGTTGCCGGAGGATACATCAGCGAAACAGTGTCTCCGGATTCACGGGCGTACCGTTTGCTGTCAGCTTCAGATACAGGTTGCTGCCCTCCACACTGAAATACTTTGTAGGCGCTGCCACGGAAGCGATGGTCTGCCCCGGTTCCACATGAGAGTTCATGGTTACATTGATATCGTAAAGCTGGCCGTAGGTAATCCTGTAGCCGTCACCCAAATCCATGGTAATTGCATGGCCGATTTCGGAATCCTGAAAAATGTCAACGACAACGCCCTCCGCACAGGCTGCCACCGCACTTCCTTCCTCGGCGGCTATCATCATGGCAGGATTGTACTTAAACTGGTCAAGCGTGGAGAAATACACACCGCCGTCCATGCTGAAGGGAATCAGCACCTCTCCGCTCACGGGACGCAGCAGTCCTTCGCTTTCTGCAAAATGAACGGTTTCCGCAACCACATCCTCCCCTGCAGTATTTTCTGCATTCTCTGCCGGTGCGCTGTCTCCGTCCTGTTCCTCCGCCGGGACATCTGTCTCACCAGCATCCGTTTCTCCCGCGGACTCGCTGCTTTCTCCGGACCCTTTATCCCTGGCCGCAATGTCGTTTTCGCCCGCTGCGGTATTGCCAGTCGTTCCCGATACCTCAGGCGTCTGCACATCCCCTGCCGTAAGGCCCTCCTCCCCGGCTCCCGGCGTGTCTCCCGCTATTCTCATTCCTTCTTCCGACGACAGGATACCCTCTCCGGCAGGTGTATCTTCCAGCAGCCCGTCGGTCAGCCCCGGTATGGCAACCAGCCCGGATCCGGCTTCCATAGGCAGATAATCCAGGTCATCATCCGGATTGACTGCCTGCTGCCCCGCAATGTCCGACGCGCCGTCTTCTGTCTGCCGGTTTCCGGCAATCTCTTCCACTTTGTCATTGACGTCTTCCTCCAGCGCCGTAAAATCCAGCGTATAACCGTCATCCTGTTCTTCGGTGGTGTTTGATTTCATGTAAATGCCGGTTATGGTCAGCGCCGACAGTACAAACGCGGACGATGCGATCATGATGATACGTTCCCTTTTTACATTATTCCTTCTGTTTCTTCTCATAGCTCCTTACCCTTCCTTTATATGATTGCGCATATTCATATTGTGAATACAAGGCAAACCTTCATCTGACATTTTGCATTCGGCATTCTTCCGCATACCTGCGGTCCCTGGTTTTTTACACCCTGTGCCCGGATCAGATTCCCTGCCGATATTTGTCTGATATTACAAAATTTGCTTTGTATTACCTGCTATCAGTTTGTCCCGTTGGAAAAAATTTATGCAAATATTCAGAGAAAGCAATTTGGAAGCCTGAGAAAAAAAGAAAGGGCCTGAGCATAAAAAAGGAGCTGCCTACAAAGCAACTCCTCCTGTTTACGAATCCTGTATTATTTTGCCGGGACTGAACCCCAGCCGCTGTCCTTACGCCTGAGCCGTGTATTTTGCCACATCCACATGCTGTACCGTGCCTGCGCTTCCGTTCTCATACAGGAAGACGCCCGTGCTGCGTACGGCGCCCCTGGTCTGCCCGTCCGCTCCCTGCATGGTAAAATCAGTAGCCACATTCTTCAGGCAGATGGCTCCCACTCCCTTTTCCGAAAGCCTGTAGAGTACATCCTTCCCGTTTTCATCCTTACACCATATCTTTAGTTTATCCCAGATGGCATCGTTTTCATCGATCCACCCGTTTCCGTCCTCGTCGTATTTTGCCAGGTCCGCAAATCCGTTTCCGCTGGCCGTACCGAACAATTCGCTTCCGTCGTTGATAATTCCGTCGCCGTTCTTATCCAGGGCAAGGTATCCGCTTCCCGCTCCCAGCTGTGATATTTCATCCATCTCCCCATCCGCATCGATGTCAAAATAAAAAGTCTGGTCGGAAAGCGACGTCAGATCCGTATCCAGATTAATTACCAGCGGGTCACACATGGTAAAGGTCTTCATTACCTGATTTTGCTCAAAATACTGCTGGAACTGGCGGCTCATACCCACATTCACCTGAAAGCTGATATCCCTTCCGTCGGCAGTGCGCACCGTTCCCACCGTGGAGAACGCCGTACTCTCGGATTCTGTCTGAATCACCGTCTGGCTGTAATTCAGCACTCTGAGCCGGGCTGTGGGTTCTCCGCCTCCCGCCGCAAGCCCGTCTTGATAATAAAGGGCCGAGCTGCTGCTCTGCCAGGTATTCTGCGTCTGCGTATACCAGGCGGAATCCCCGGTCCGGATGCCGTTCTGCTGCCGCCACTGATTGAGCCGGTTTCTTCTCGCCGTAAACAGCAGATCGAATATGTAGCTGACGGTCGTATGGCGAATTGCGGCATACGTCTGGCTGGAAGAGCTTCTGACCGTTACATTGGACACCGACGCCTGCATGCGCCCCTGCCAATCCTGAAGAGATGCTGCCTGCTGCGATGCCTCCTCTCCGTTCCCGGCCCCCCGTCTGTTGTCCTCCGCTTCCGCGTTTTCGGCGTTCCCGGTATCCCCGCCCACTGCCGCATTCAGCGAATTACCGCCCTCCGTAAGTCCCTGCCTGTAGTTCGTGATTGTAAATTTCCTGATTGTCGTGGTGCTGGCCCGATAATTCCTGGCTGACTGCATTCCCACTGTTCCGGAATCGATCTTCAATCCCTTTCGCCCCCTATATTCCCTATGTTCACCCATCCCGCCGGTGCTTAAGCTGCCTCATCTTCCATGATGCAGGCTGCCCTGCCCTGCAGGACTTTTTATGGCTTCCATCCTGTCCGCCGCATTCACGAACCGTATCTCCGTATACATCCGTGCCTGCACCGCATTGCGGTATAAAAAAATGGCATTCAGCAGGAAAGTCCTTTTCCTGCATAAATACCATCCGTGGTGTCATGCTCTGTACTCGGCAGCAGTCGGCCTAACTGCTCTCCTGTACTATTTATATCGACACAAACATGATTTTATTTAGCCGATTCTCCATTATTTGGAAGGCTTGAACGGCGTCACCTTATTTTCTGCCGCATGGCGGGCGATTATCTGCTTTGCCTGCGCTGCCTTGGCAGATATCATGCCCGCCAGCATCTCTCTCGGCACGATGATATTTGCCCCAAAGGGATTCACTACAATACCCAGAGCCGGACAGATATTACCCCCGTCTCTCCGCAGCACGATTCCCGCATAATCCTCAATGTTCAGCGCGAAATACGGAAGCTTATGGTCCGGATTCTTCTCCTGCCATTTCTCATATTCCGTCACATCCGTAAATGCCATAAAAAACCGCATTCCTTCCGCCCCTGTCAACATGGGAAACTGCACCTTGCTGCCGGGAGCAATGACGGGCTTTCCGTCCTCTCCCTCCGTGGGAGCCGGATCTATAATTGCCGGTGAGAGAAAATTTGCTTTGGCCAGCTCTCCCACAAACATATTGCGATGTTCCGGCGTATCTTCCGCTTTCATGAGCTCAATGGCGCCCATAAGCATGGGGTTGGATACTGCTTTATTAAATTCCATAATTCATTTTCCTCCTGTTTATCGTCACAGTGCGGCGGCACTGAAGGGCAATGTCTCTTCGGCCGCCGCGAAACGGTTGTTTCCGTCTTCATTCCACACGGTTATAATTTATCAGGCAGCCCTTCAGGATAATCATCCTCTCCTCATCGGTCAGTTCACCCAGTCGAAGCTCAAAGGCATGCATTGAATCGTCCTTACCCACCACGAAAGCCGTAATCACGTCCGTCTTCTCCTCCAGGGCCTTGCGGATGCCGGGAATGAACAGGTAATCCAGATTCTTAAACGGCAGCTTGCCCTCCTGGATCAGGAACGGCAGCATACCCCAGTTGATCAGATTGGAACGATAACGCTTTGTCGCATACTCATTAGCGATATTTGCCCATCCGCCCAGAACCTTCTGGCAGGAAGCCGCCTGCTCGCGGGCAGAGCCGTCACCGGGCTTCACTGCAAAAATGGTAGAGCCGAAGCCGGTATTGGCATGGCCGACCTCCGGGAATTCCTGCTTAATCGTGCCCATCAGTTCCTTCAGCACGGGAAGCACCTGGCAGGGATGCTCTCCGGCAGTGCGCGCCTTCTCCGCCTTCTGGATTTCCTTTGCCCTTGCCACATAGTTCGGGTCCTTGCGGCTTAAGGTAAATTCGGCCAGCCCCAGGGGATTGGAGCGGTAGGAAGAGGTCTCTCCGGAGGGAATCAGCTCATCCGTAGTGGTAACCGGGTCATGGATTTCACTGACGACCTGAAGCAGCAGGTTCTCCGGCAGTGCGCCCATCTCCGGCCAGTCCTTGATATTGGGTCCCAGCTGGATCTCTGCGTTCGCATCCGCCACGCCCTTGGAATCAAATATACGGTTGGCATATATCTTGCTGTCAAAATGGTATTTGTATTTGCCAATCTCCCCGTCGAAATCCGTGGCCGGCGTCAGTACACCCTGGTTGGCCGCCGTGGCCGCAATGGAACGGGCGTCCATCAGTGCCACTGAAGAAATCTGGCCGTTTTGGAGCTTGCTGCCTTCACGGTTGGGGAAATTCCTGGTGGAATGGCGGATACTGAAGGCATTGTTTGCCGGGGTATCGCCCGCACCGAAGCAGGGTCCGCAGAAAGCCGTTTTCATGACCGCACCGGTCTCCATAATCGCGGCCGCGCAGCCGTTTCTCACCAGTTCCATGTATACGGGCATGGACGCCGGATATACGCTTAAGGTAAACCCGTCAGAGCCGATGGAAGCGCCTTTCAGGATGTCTGCAGCGGCGCAGATATTCTCAAATCCGCCGCCTGCACAGCCCGCGATGATTCCTTGGTCTACCATGAATTTCCCGTTTCTCACCTTGTCCCGCAGCCGCAGCTCCACCGCGCCGTCCAGACTGACTTCCGCCCGTTTTTCCGTCTCGTCCAGAATGTCCATGAGATTGGCGTTCAGTTCCTCTATGGTTACGGTATTGCTGGGATGGAAGGGCATGGCAATCATGGGACGTATTTCAGACAAATCCACCTGTATCACGCCGTCATAATATGCCGTCTCACCGGGTGCAAGCTTCCTGTAATCCGACTTACGTCCGTGAATTTCATAAAATTCCTCAATCTCCCTGTCTGTCTCCCAGATTGACGACAAGCATGTAGTCTCCGTGGTCATAACGTCAATACCGATTCGGAAATCTGCGCTTAAGGAAGCCACGCCGGGACCTACGAATTCCATCACCTTATTTTTCACATATCCGTTGCGGAATACGGCACCGATAATCGCCAGCGCCACGTCCTGAGGCCCTACGCCCTTCACCGGGGCGCCTGTGAGGTATACCGCCACCACCTGGGGCCTGTTGATATCATAGGTCTGGTTCAGCAGCTGCTTTACCATCTCCGGCCCGCCTTCGCCCACTGCCATGGTTCCCAGTGCGCCGTATCGGGTATGGGAATCGGAACCCAGAATCATCAGCCCGCCGCCCGCCAGCATTTCCCTTGCATACTGATGAATGACCGCCTGGTGAGGGGGCACATAGACTCCGCCGTATTTTTTTGCACAGGACAGCCCGAACATATGGTCATCCTCGTTGATGGTTCCGCCCACCGCGCACAGGGAATTATGGCAGTTGGTGAGTACATAGGGCATGGGGAACTTCTGAAGACCCGAAGCCCTGGCTGTCTGTATGATGCCTACGAAGGTAATATCGTGGCTGGTCAGCTTGTCAAACCTGATTTTCAGCTTGTCCATATTGCCGGAGGTGTTGTGGCTCTCCAGTATCCCGTAACAGATTGTCTGTTTTAACGCTTCCTCTTTTGTGATTTCCTTTCCGGTTTTGTTTAAAATTGCCTGCTGCGCTTCCGGTGTATCGGCGATGATTTCTCTCCCGTTTACCAGATAGGCCCCGCTTTGCATGAATTCTACCATAGGCATCTCCTTTTTATTCCGATTCCGCATTGTCCCTCCAGATATCTTTACCCCGCAGGGAAATTCCGACCCTTTGGCGGTACGCCCGTAAATCTCCCGGACACCTGGCTGCGGCAATGCCGTTCTATTCCAGTTCCGCTCTGTATCTGTTATTTTGCCGTTCCTGTGACATGGATGAGTATCGCATTTCCCTGAAAACCGGCGCCGCCTACCAGCTGCGGCACCTCTTTTTCGCCTTCTATGACATCCCTGTCATAAAAATGGACATGACCAGCCAGGAACAGTTCCACAGGGCTTTCTCCCGCCGTGGTCAGCGTCAGAAACCGCTCTGAGTCCTCACTGGGATAAATCCCGCCGTAGTTGCCCCCGCCGATTACCGCCGGGCTGTCCCAGTACTCTCTCGCCTTTGCCAGCACTGACTGGGTCATAAAGGGCACATGCGCCATCACAATCACCGGGCGGTTCTCCTCCAGAATTTTCTCATATTCCGGCAGCGCGGCACCCTCCACCTGATTGGTGCTGTCGTCTATCCCCACCACCAGGAATTCGCCGAAATCCAGGCTCTGGACGGCCTTGCCGCCCTGTGTAAAAGTCTGCAGAAGGGGAAGATATGTCTCTCTTCCAGTCTCCGTCATATACTCCCAGGGATAGGTCCAGTCATGGTTGCCGTTGACGTAGAGCCAGGGCACGTCCAGTCCTGCCAACTGTTCCTCCAGCCACTGCAGATTTGCCGCTGAGGGCGTATCAATGATGTCTCCGCCCAAAAGCACTCCGTCCACTTCCGTTTCGTTGGCGTAACGAATCCACTCCGGAAACTGTTCTGCGGAGGGCACCCCTTCCTCGTTGACAAATTCCGGAAAGCGCAGGTCCTCATTTTCCTTTTCCTGCGCCGAAACATCCTCTCCTCTGACCACCATATGGGTATCCGTTATGAACAGCAGTGTGTATTCCCTGTCCACGCCTTCTATATAAACGGTTTCTTCTGTGATATGCTTCTCCCATTTATCTCCGGAAACTACCCCTCTTCCGCTGCAGCCCGACAACAGAGCCAGCCCCCCCAACATTACGCCAATGGACGCAAGGGCGTGCCATAATGCACGCCCTCGCATAAACTTTTCCTTCTTCAACTCCATAGCTCTCTCCATGGAACAGAGTTCTGACTTTCTGCTCAGTCCAGAGTCACCTTACCCAGATGCCAGATCTCATCCACATACTCCTGAATGGTTCTGTCGGAGGTAAACTTGCCGGAGCAGGCCACGTTCAGGATGGCGCTCTTTGCCCAGCCTGCCGTATCGCGGTACGCCGCTTCCACCTTCTTCTGTGCCTCCGCATAGGCCTTGAAATCCTTCAGGATGAAATACATATCTGCCTTGGAGGTGGACTTGGTATTCAGCAGCGAATTGTACAGAGGGAGGAACAGCTCCTTATCCTTAGCGTAGGTGCCGTCAATCAGCTGTGTCACCACCTTATGAATATCCGCGTCGGCATTGAAAATCTGCATGGGATCATAGCCGCCGTTGTTCTCAAAGTGGATAACTTCGTTGGAAGACAGACCGAAAATAAAGGCATTCTCCCTTCCTACTTCCTCCACGATCTCCACGTTTGCGCCGTCCATGGTTCCCAGTGTCAGTGCGCCGTTTAGCATAAACTTCATGTTGCCCGTGCCGGAAGCCTCCTTGCTGGCCGTGGAAATCTGCTCGGATACATCCGATGCGGCAAAGATGATCTCCGCGTTGGACACATTGTAGTTCTCGATAAATACCACCTTGATCCTGCCCTTGATGGATGCGTCGTTGTTCACCACATCCGCCACGGCGTTGATCAGCTTGATGGTCAGCTTGGCATTGCGGTAGCCTGCCGCAGCCTTTGCGCCGAAGATAAAGGTTCTGGGGAAGAACTCCATCTCCGGATGAGCCTTCAGCTCGTTATACAGGTACATCACATGGAGAATGTTCATCAGCTGTCTCTTGTACTCGTGGAGACGCTTTACCTGCACGTCGAAAATGGAATCCGGATCCACTTCGATGCCGTTGTGCTCTTTGATATATTTTGCCAGACGGAGCTTGTTCTGGTACTTGATCTCCATGAACTCCTTCTGGGCTGTCTTGTCCTCCGCCAGCTTCTTCAGACCGGCGATCTGGGGCAGATCCGTGATCCAGCCGTCACCCACCTGCTTCGTCACCCACTCTGCCAGAAGGGGATTGCCGTGGAGCAGGAAACGTCTCTGGGTAATGCCGTTGGTCTTGTTGTTGAAGCGCTCGGGGAACATCTCATAGAAGTCCTTCAGCTCCTCACTCTTCAGGATCTCTGTATGCAGCCTTGCCACACCGTTGACGGAATAGCCTGCCACGATTGCCATATGGGCCATCTTCACCTGTCCATCGTAAAGGATAGCCATCTTGCGGATCTTCTCCCCTACATTGACATTATAAATATGCGAATATTTCTCTTCGATCTGTTGTACAAACCTGCGGTTGATCTCTTCCACAATCTGATAAATTCTGGGAAGCAGTCTGGAGAACAGGTCAATGGGCCATTTCTCAAGCGCCTCTGCCATGATGGTATGATTGGTGTACGCGCAGGTTCTGGTGGTGATATCCCATGCCTCGTCCCAACCCAGATTGTAGTCATCCAAAAGGATGCGCATCAGCTCTGGAATCGCCACCGTGGGATGGGTATCGTTGAGCTGGAAGGTCACCTTCTCCGGGAAACCGTGAATATCATCATGTTTTCTCATATATTTCTCCACTGCCTCCTGCACGGACGCGGAGATGAAGAAATACTGCTGCTTCAGGCGCAGCTCCTTGCCTGCATAGTGATTGTCATTGGGATAGAGAACGTCCACCAGGTTCCTGGCCAGGTTCTCCTGCTCCACTGCCTTGCTGTAGTCACCCTTGTCAAATGCATCCAGACGGAAGCCTGCCATGGACTCCGCGTCCCAGATACGCAGCGTATTCACGATACCGTTGCCGTATCCCACGATGGGCAGATCGTAGGGAATGGCCCTTACTGCCTGATACCCCTCCTGCACGAAATGGTTTCTGCCGTTCTCGTCACACTGCACGGACACATAGCCGCCGAATTTCACCACCTTTGCGTACTCGGGTCTGCGCAGCTCAAAAGGATTGCCGTCCGCCAGCCAGTCATCGGGAACTTCCCTCTGGAAGCCGTCCTCGATCTTCTGCTTGAACATGCCGTAACGATAGCGGATGCCGCAGCCGTAAGCAGGATATCCCAGAGTAGCCAGGGAATCCAGGAAACAGGCCGCAAGCCGTCCCAGTCCGCCGTTGCCCAGAGCGGCATCGGGCTCCTGGTCCTCAAGCACGTTGATATCCACGCCAAGCTCCTCCAGAACTTCCTTCGCCCCCTGGTAAGCCTGCAGGTTAATCATATTATTGCCCAGGGCACGTCCCATCAGAAACTCCATGGACATATAGTAGACCATCTTGGGATCTTCCTTGTCATATGCCTCCTGGGTAGTCATCCAATTGCCGATCACCCTGTCCTTTATGGAATAAGATGCTGCCTGAAAAATCTGCTGGGGCGTAGCCTCCTCCAGATTTTTGCGGAACATATTCATTACGTTGTAAAGGATACTTCTCTTGAAAAGCTCTTTGTCAAAAACAGGCTTCTCCTCCGCTTCCTTTACGGCCGCCGCGTTTTCGGCATTTACCGTCCCCTCTTCACAGGCGGTGCAGGTACTGCTTTTCAGTTCAACCGAATCTGTCACATTCCTATTTTCCACGTCTTTTCTCCTTTCGTCCCTTCGTCTATAGAAACGCCGTCCCTATTATACCAAAATTTAGCTCTCTTTCCAACTGATTTTTTCATAAAATTAAAAAAAGGGCAGAATTGCCTCAACAAAATCCGCCCCTCAGTCTGCCGCCATCCGTCTTCCTAAAGCCGGGAAGCGTACTTTCCCCTCTCCTCCGCAGGAATCTTTATGGCTTCCATCGCCTGTTCCGCCGTCCATTTCATGCTGTCCATCAAATTCCTGACTGCAGAGAGAATGGCATTATCCGTCCCCTTTTCCATGCCTTTTTCCATACCCATTTCCATGCCCTTTTCCATACCCATTTCCATACCCTTTTCCATACCCTTTTCCATACCCATTTCCATACCCTTTTCCATACCCTTTTCCATACCCTTTTCCCTGCTTTCCTCTATTATCACATCTATTTCATCCTTCATTAATTCTCTTAACGCTTCACACATACCCGACTCCCTCCTGATCCTGTTATATAAGCTTTTGTTTGCAAAAATACTCGCCTGCAGCACCGCATCCGCATTATGCCGGTCTCCCGGCCTCGTCAGCCTCTCCACCCCGGCAAGAAAGGCCCTTACGTCCTCCGCCTCTGCATTCCTGGACAGTATCCGCAGGCTGCTGTGGGTTTCCCGGCTTAACTGCCCAGTCACCACAATCTGGGTGTCAAAGAGACCGTTCCCAAGAATATAATATATCCCCGGAAAGCGCTCTTCCGGTGTCCTTCCCGACTTCCTGAATGTTTCAAACAGTTCCCGGGGATATGCCTCCCGGAAAATTGATACGGTCAGTTCCTCCTCCGGCACCTGGTTCACCCTCTCTCCCAGTCCCTTATACAGACAGGCATATCCCATGGTCTTGTAATAATCGTCTATCGTAAGGCTGTCTTCCGGACTCTTATACTCCACCACATTATATTTTTTGAAAATGCGCCCTATTTCATTCTCTATCTGCACATCCGCCAGCTTTTTGATAATCAATAAGTCCATCTGAAGCGGCTTCTTGCTAAGGTTGTACTCCCGCTGAAACTCCAGTTCCTCCCTGTTGGATATCAGTTCCAGTTCCGCTGCCCCATAGAAGCCCGGATGCCATTGTATCTCTGTCTTTTCCAGATTATCCCCCATGGGCCCCACCTCCCCTTTCCGTTTCCGTCCTGCCTTCATGGTAATCTGCCGCCAGTCAATCCCTTCTCGATCTCCTGACAACCTATGAAAAAAATCCATGGATGTATCTCTTTATCTTTAGTATATACGAAACAGTCCCGCAGGGCAAGAGGCCCGGTATCTTTTTATCAGTCCCTATTCCGTTACTGTAAGCAGTAATCCTATTCCGCAGCGTTGCCACGATCCGGGTATCAATTAGCCACTGTTCAGCAATTTTTATCAATCATGAATCTGAATTATGTGGTAGAATGTAACCATGGTCAACTTGCGGTTCCGGATGCGCCGAAGCGCACAGCATTCCGGCAGAAAAACAGCGGCGGAATTTTTCCGTTGTCAAATAGAGCGAGGCACGTAAATGGATTATCAGGAACATATCCGGAAAGCAATAGAATACATCGAAGAAAACCTGACGGACGCTCTGGACAACCGGACACTGGCACGGGCCGCGGGATATTCCGAATATCACTTTCTGCGGGTGTTCCGGGAAGTATCAGGGCTTACACCGGCAGATTATATCCGCAAAAGGCGCCTCACGGAAATCGCCTGCCGGATGGCGGAAAACAGCAGACCGGCCTCGGCTATTGCCTTTGCCTACGGATTTCAGTCAAAGGAAAATTTTACCCGGGCCTTTAAGAGGGAACACGGCATCCTCCCCACAGAATTCAGGGCCGCCGGAAACAGCCTGAAGCTCTATGGACCGCTGAAACTTGCGCCCGGTCCCTTCAGGGCAGATGGGGAACTGATTGAACTGCGTCCCTTTGAACTTGTGACGTATGCCTGTGACCAGGCGCTGCCCACCAGTTTCTGGAACCAGTACAATGCCGGGCGATGGTCTGCCAGGCTTTCCGGCGGTAAGGTTGTGGAGGATTACGGCGTCAGTATCTGGAATGCCTGCTGCAATAAACTGGATTATTACATCGGCATCCGTTCTGAAGAAGCACATGGAAACCTTGCCGGCACGATTCGGATTGCGGTGGAGGGCGGGTTGTATGCCAGATTTCGAACGCCGGACAGCACACATGCCAATTTTGTGAACACCATTCAACGGACGTGGCAGTATATTGCCGGTGTATGGCTGCCGGAGAACGGGTACGAAAGGACAGGCGGCGCTGAATTTGAGACTTATGTGGAGACCAGCCGCACATTCTCGGAGGAAATTTATATTCCCCTGCAAAAAAGCGCTGACAGCCATTTAAAATAAAAAGAAAAGAGGAACAGACATGACAAAATTAAACGTAACTTTTGACGGCATTACAGACACTACTGGGTATTTGTTTTCCCTGGCAAAATGCGTTGCCGCAGTGTTAAAGAACAGCGAATATGAGTCCTATGCGGAGGATATCATTGCCGCCAGCGGATTTGCGTTCCGCATGTGGGCGGATCCCAAGCAGCTGTGTCCCAGTGCCGCCAGTATCTGGGAATTCAAGAAGCAGAAGCAGTGGTTTGAAAACAGCGGCCTGGTTTGCGGCTATACGGAGCGGTTGTGGGGGGAGGACGCAGTGGAAGAAGCACGCAGGTGCGCTGCCGTGGAGCAGATCAGAGCGTCCATTGACAGCGGATGCGGGGCTGTTGCCTGGGACATCAGCGGCTGTGAATGGGGAATTCTCACCGGCTATGATGACGAAGCCGCCTGCTTCGATACGTTGAAAATTGACGGCAGCCGAAGCCAGGTGCCCTATGAAAAACTTGGAAAACTGGAGCTTCCGATCTTATCCGTTCTGACGATTTTGGGAAAACAGGAAAAAGCAGCAGCCGATATCGTTGCGGAAACCAAACGCACTGCCGCATCCCATCTGAAAGGGGAAGAATGGTGTGAAAATGCAGCAGGACTGGCTGCCTATGAGGCGCTGATCTCCTTTGTCCGGGATAAGCTGACAGCGGACACAGCCTGGAATCTGGAGTATTATCTGGGAACCTATGGCGCACTGAAATGGTACGCCTGGATGTTCTTTGAGCGGTATGGAGAGACAGAACTGGCAGGGCTTTACAGAACCGTATATGAGGCGTGGAAAAAGGCATTTGATATAAAACAGTCACAGGACCTAACGCGGGAGGATGTGAGAGCAGAGATCCTGCAATGCCTGCGCACAGCAGAGCAGGCAGAACAGGAAGCGCTCCGGCAGATGGCTTAGGAAGCATGCAGAGTTTACCGGAGAATCCTGCGTCTGGAAGCCCGAAAAACAGGGAAAAACCAAACCCTTCAGCGTCCTGCCTGACCTGAAAAAACAGCAGCCATGGACCCGTCAGCGTTAGCCGCAAGCCGCGCTCTGACGGGTCCTGACACTGTCTGCCCCAGTGTGTTTATACCTTTTCCACGGCAATGGTAACCTTCTCGCCGTTCACATTCCATTCCTTCGCCACTGCGAAATCTTTCCCCTCTGTCAGCTCCTCCGCAAGCACTTTTCCGGAGATGGAATCTTTGTTCCGGGCGGCGATTTCCGCCAGTTTTGCATTGCCGTTCACGGATACCCGGATATGGTCCATAACCTCAAAGCCCGCGTCCTTGCGCATGGTCTGGATCTTGCTGATAAGCTCGTAGACAAAGCCCTCTTCGATGAGTTCCTCTGTCAGATTGGTATCCAGAACCACGGTCATCTTCCCGTTCTCCTGGGAGACATAGCCGCACTTCTGCGTCATATCAATGAGCAGATCCTCCTTTGTCAGCTCTACGTTTACACCATTCACCTCAAAGGCAAGCTTCCCGTTTGCATTCAGCTCATCCATGGCGGTATTGCCGTCCAAAGCTGCAAGGGTTTTCTGGATGCCGCCCAGCTGCTTGCCGTATTTGGGACCTACCGTGCGCAGCTGGGGCTTGAAGGTGTAGGTGGTGTAGTCCCGGACGTCCTCCGTGTAAACAACTTCCTTCACGTTCAGCTCCTCCTCGATGATGGTGGTATAGAAGCTGTCCAATCCGGCTTTTGCGCTGCCTGCCGACTCTTTGTCCCCCTGTTCCGGCACAGCCTCTTCCGCCCTGTCAGCCACCTTCACGTACATTCTGCTGATGGGCTGACGGTTCTTGATGCTGACCACGTTTCTGCAGGCCCGGCCCAGTACCACAGCCTCCAGAACTTCCTCCATATCCGCCTCCAGTTTTCTGTCAATGAAGCGTTCTTCCGCAACCGGGAAATCGCACAGGTGGATGCTCTCCGGCGCTGCGGAATCCGTGCTGCACACCAGATTCCCATAGATTTCCTCTGTCATAAAGGGAATCATGGGCGCTGCCGCCTTGCAGATCGTCACCAGAGCCGTATGCAGAGTCATATAGGCATTGATCTTGTCCTGCTCCATGCCCTTTGCCCAGAAGCGCTCCCTGCTGCGGCGCACATACCAGTTGCTCATCTCCTCCACGAAATCCTGCAGGGCCTTGGCCGCCTCGGTGATGCGGTATTTGTCCAAATTGCCGTCCACCGCTTTCACCACGGTATTGAGCCTGGACAGGAGCCATTTGTCCATCACAGGCAGTTTTTCGTATTCCAATGTATGCCTGGACGCGTCAAATCCGTCGATATTGGCATACAGCACAAAGAAGGTATAGGTGTTCCAGAGCTTATCCAGGAACTTGTGCTGCCCCTCCAGTACGGTCTTGCCGGAAAAGCGCTTGGGCAGCCAGGGCGCGCAGCTGCTGTAAAAATACCACCTTATGGCATCTGCGCCGAATTCTTCCAGAGCCTCAAAGGGATCCACCACATTGCCCTTGGACTTGCTCATCTTCTGGCCGTCCTCGTCCGCCACCAGACCCAGAACAATGACATTTTCATAAGGCGCCTTGTTGAACAGCAGCGTGGACTCCGCCAACAGGGAGTAGAACCATCCTCTGGTCTGGTCCACGGCCTCGGAGATGAATTTCGCCGGGAACTGCTGCTCGAACAGATCTTTATTTTCAAAAGGATAATGATGCTGCGCAAAAGGCATGGCCCCGGAGTCAAACCAACAGTCGATCACCTCGGGCACCCGCTTCATGGTGCTGCCGCACTTGGGGCAGGGGAAGGTCACTTCATCAATGTAAGGCCTGTGAAGCTCCACCTTCTTGGTGTTCTCATCCCCGGTCAAATCCGCAAGCTCCTGACGGCTGCCCACGGACACGGTATGCCCGCATTGGCATTCCCAGATATTTAAGGGTGTGCCCCAGTAACGGTTCCGGGAGATGCCCCAGTCCTGAATATTCTCCAACCAGTTGCCGAAACGGCCCTCTCCGATGGTTGCCGGGATCCAGTTGATGGTCTTGTTGTTCCGCACCAGGTCATCCTTCACCGCGGTCATTTTAATAAACCAGGATTCCCTTGCATAGTAGATCAGCGGCGTGTCGCAGCGCCAACAGAAGGGATAATCATGCTCAAACCTGGGCGCGGAGAACAGTTTCCCCTCTTTGTCCAGATCCCTGATGATCTCCGGATCCGCATCCTTGACGAATTTTCCCCCGTAAGGAGTCTGCTCCGTCATATTCCCCTTGCCGTCCACAAACTGCACCAGGGGAAGCCCGTACTTTCTGCCCACATTGGCGTCGTCCTCACCGAAGGCAGGGGCAATGTGCACGATGCCGGTACCGTCGGACATTGTGACATAGTTGTCACATGTGACATAATGGGCCTTTTTGCCCTGGCGGACAGCTTCCTCTCCGGAACAGGCGAACAGCGGCTCGTACTCTTTATGCTCCAGATCCGTGCCCTTGTAAGTCTCAAGCACTTCATAAGCGGCCTTTCCCTCTTCCGCCAGGCTGCCCAGAACCGTGTCCAACAGGGCCTGGGCCATATAATAGGTATAGCCGTCCGCGGCTTTCACCTTCACATAGGTCTCCTCCGGGTTCACACACAGGGCCACATTGGAGGGCAGGGTCCAGGGAGTGGTGGTCCAGGCCAGGAAATAAGCCTCCTCACCCACACATTTGAATCTTGCCACCGCGGAGCGTTCCTTCACCGCCTTGTAGCCCTGGGCTACCTCATGACTGGACAGCGGGGTGCCGCAGCGGGGGCAGTAGGGCACGATCTTAAAACCCTTGTACAAAAGGCCCTTGTCCCAGATGGTTTTTAACGCCCACCACTCGGACTCGATATAATCATCATGATAGGTGACATAGGGATTGTCCATATCCGCCCAAAAGCCCACGGAACCGGAGAATTTCTCCCACATTCCCTTATATTTCCACACGCTCTCCTTACATTTGTCGATAAAGGGAGCAAGGCCGTATTCCTCGATCTGCTCCTTGCCGTCCAGTCCCAGAAGCTTCTCCACCTCCAGTTCCACAGGCAGGCCATGGGTGTCCCACCCCGCCTTCCGGGGCACCATATCCCCCTTCATGGTGCGGTACCTGGGGATCATATCCTTGATGGTCCGGGTCTCCACATGGCCGATGTGGGGTTTGCCGTTGGCCGTGGGCGGGCCGTCATAGAAGGTGTAGATCGGACCCTCCTTCCGGCTCTCCATGCTCTTCCGGAAGATGTCCTTCTCCCGCCAGAATTTTTCCACTTGTTTTTCACGTTCTACCGTGCCGACATTAGCTGTAATCTGTTTATACATACCTGTTTCCTTCCTTTCCCATGCTGCCGTGGGGCATCCGATGCCGAACTCAATTGCCCATGGCTCCTATACGATTCTCCGAGAAGAACTTGCTTTGTAACTGTCACTTCGGAATCATTGAGCAGGGGAGAGTTTATCCCTACTCGCCGCGGGTCCGTGCTCTGCTTTAGCCGCAGACTTCCAGATGCAAGGCGTCACACTTTGTACACGGGCCTGCGCAATAAAACAGGCTCCGCCCTGTAAAAGGACGAAGCCATTCTCTTCGTTTCACCACCTGTTACAACGTACGTTTCATGACAGGAAACACAGTCCGCCGCCTTGTTCCGCTTACAGACTGCAGAACACACCGTAAATGTGATACCCTCATGAATGATACGGTTTCCCGTAACGTGGGAATCCCGTGCAGAACTACCTCACCCGCAGCCCATGCCGCCCTGCGCCTGTCACAAAATCCGTCAGACACACCGCCCCGGCCGCGCCTTTTGCCCTGCCTGCTCAGAAGTGATTTTCACTGCATCCTTACTCGCACCGGTCTCCCACCCTCACCGGCTCGCTGTGGCTTTCCGGAAAATCGGACCAGTTCCCTCCGCAGCTACTCTCTTCGTCATGGCATTTCTTCTCTGTATGATATGTCATTATAGCCCCATGGTTTTTCTTTTGTCAAGCAGGATATACGGATTTTCCTGATTTTTTTCACAGCCTGGAGTTTTTTGCCATTTCGGCAGATTGCCTATTTTACATGCGGGGACTGCAAAAGTCAACCTGGCCGACCCTCCCCCCATCGCCTTCCTTCCCAAAATGACATGGGTTCCGCTTTGGCGCATTTGGAGAAAATTCCCCCCATGCCAATACCGCTTCTTGCAATTTTATGCCCATGGGTTTATGATGATAAAAGCACACAAAAAGCCTGATATGGCAGAAAAGAGGAAACTATGGACAGACAAAATCTCACATTAATGACCGATCTTTATGAGCTGACCATGATGCAGGGATATTTTCGACACAAGGATCAGAACGAAACCGTCATCTTTGATGCCTTCTACCGTAAAAATCCCTGCGACGGAGGCTATGCCATCTGCGCAGGCCTGGAACAGGTCATACAGTACATCAAGGAACTGCGCTTTGACCGGGAGGATATCGATTATCTGGCCTCCCTTGGCATCTTCCGGGAGGATTTCCTGGAATATCTGAAAACATTTCGGTTTTCAGGGGATATATACGCCATTCCGGAAGGCACCGTCATGTTCCCCAGGGAACCGGTGATCAAAGTCATCGCCCCCATCATGGAAGCCCAGCTGGTGGAAACCGCCATTTTAAATATTATCAACCACCAGAGCCTGATTGCCACCAAGGCCGCCAGGGTCTGTTACGCCGCCAGGGGAGACGGCATCATGGAATTCGGACTGCGCCGGGCGCAGGGACCGGACGCAGGCACTTACGGCGCAAGGGCGGCCGTCATCGGCGGCTGCATCGGCACCAGCAATGTACTCTGCGGTCAGCTTTTTGACGTTCCCGTGAAGGGGACCCACGCCCACAGCTGGATTATGAGTTTTTCCGACGAATATACCGCCTTCAAAACCTATGCGGAGATGTATCCTTCTGCCTGCATCCTTCTGGTAGATACATACGATACTCTGAAATCCGGCGTTCCCAACGCCATCCGGGTGTTCACGGAAATGCGGGAAGCCGGCATCCCCTTAACCTTCTACGGCATACGCCTGGACAGCGGCGATCTGGCCTATCTGTCCAAACAGGCCAGGAAGATGCTGGACGCCGCCGGCTTCCCCGACGCTGTCATCTCCGCCTCCAACGACCTGGACGAATACCTGATCGACAGCCTGAAGGTACAGGGCGCCGCCATCACCTCCTGGGGTGTGGGCACCAACCTGATCACCTCCAAGGACAATCCTTCCTTCGGCGGCGTGTATAAGCTGGCTGCCATCCAGGACGCAGAGGGCCGTTTTGTCCCCAAGATTAAGTTGTCCGAAAACAGTGAAAAAGTCACCAATCCCGGTGACAAGAAGATTTACCGTATCTATGAAAAAGAAACCGGAAAAATCAAGGCGGACTTGATCTGCCTGGCAGAAGAAAGTTATCGGGAAACCGATGATCTGATGCTTTTCGACCCTTCCGAGCCATGGAAAAAGACAAAGCTCCAGGGCGGCACCTACACGCTGCGCCCCCTGATGGAGCAAATCTTCCGAAAAGGCGAATGCTGCTATACCTCTCCGAAGGTCATGGATATCAGGGCCTACTGCCGGCAGGAATTGGACACCCTCTGGGATGAGACAAAGCGCCTGGTAAATCCCCATGAAGTGTATGTAGACCTGTCCCAGAAGCTGTACGATACCAAAATCCGGCTGCTGGAAGAACTGAGCGAAATGTAAGGCCTGTGACCTGCGCCGGATGCTTCCCTCCTGCGGGAAATGCCGGCCAGGGCAATACGGATGCAGAAGCCGCGGAATACATTTTCAGTTCAGAGGGCTGTCGCATTAAGAAATTCTACACAGGATACAGGATGTCCGGCAATCAGGCATACCTATATCCAGTGTCCATAACCCTTAATGCAACAGCCCACATCTTATTCATTCAGTCAATCCTATACCGCAGCCTGTTTACTGCTCCATTTGCCTGCCCAGAAACCCCGCAGCCGACATCAGCAGCTTCTGCTCCACTTCACCCATGCGGCTCTTGTTGTCATTCTGCAGCAGCACCACGCTTCCGATAATGTCTCCCTCACAGAGGATGGGCGCAATGGCTTCATGCTGGTACTCGTCGCCGCCCTCATCGCACACCGGAATAAAACTTCTGTCTCCCCGCGTAGCCATAATGGTCTCCCGATTATGGATTTTCTCTTCCATCTGCCTGCTGACAGACTTATTTACCATCTGCTTGTATCCGCCTGCCGCCGCTATGAACTGATCCCTGTCGGCAATCAGCGCCGCGTGGCCGGACACCTGGGCAAGGCTTTCCGCATACTGCTTCGCAAATGTGCTCATCTCTCCGATGGGAGAGTATTTTTTCAGTATGACCTGTCCCTCCCTGTCCGTAAAAATTTCCAGCGGGTCGGATTCCCTTATGTGCAGAGTCCTGCGGATTTCCTTCGGAATCACAATCCTGCCCAAATCATCTATACGTCTCACAATTCCCGTTGCTTTCATTGCTATTCCCTCCATTTATCAGGTTTTTCCAGGCTTTATTCCCAGGGACCCGCATTTTCCCGGACCCGCTTCCTGGAAGCCGGCCCTGGAAACCAACTGCGGGTACTTCTTTCAGTCCCCTGCCGAAAGCCTTTTTGTCGTTTGATATGGAGTTAGTATCTGTTAAAAAAGGAATTTTATGCAATTTTCCGATATTTACTTCACAACGGCAATCATATGTTGGAAACGGCCTGCAAATCCCAATATAAGCGGAATGCAGGCCGTCGATGTATTTCTTATTCGTCCACGCTGTAGTTCGGCGCCTCTTTTGTAATGTGAATATCGTGCGGATGGCTCTCCTTCAGGGAAGCCGCGGAAATCTTCACAAATCTCCCGTTATCCTTCAATTCCTGAATACTGTGCGCCCCGCAATAGCCCATGCCTGAACGCAGGCCTCCCAACAGCTGGAAGACGGTGTCCTCCACATCTCCCTTGTACGCCACGCGGCCTTCCACGCCTTCCGGCACCAGTTTTCTGGCATTTTCCTGGAAATAACGGTCTTTGCTGCCGTTCTCCATGGCCGCAATGGATCCCATGCCGCGGTAAACCTTGTATTTTCTGCCCTGGAACAGTTCATAATCCCCAGGACTCTCCTCACAGCCGGCAAACATGCTGCCCATCATACAGACATTTCCGCCTGCGGCAATGGCCTTGGTAATGTCTCCGGAATACTTGATGCCCCCGTCGGCAATAATGGGAACGCCGTACTCTTTTGCCACTTCATAGCAGTCCATGATGGCAGTAATCTGCGGCACGCCGATTCCCGCCACCACACGGGTGGTACAGATAGAGCCTGGCCCGATACCGACCTTGACGGCGTCCGCACCGTTCTCGATCAGATCCCTGGCTGCCTGCCCGGTGGCAACATTTCCTGCGATTACCTGCAGATCCGGATATTTCTCCTTAATCATCTTCAGGCAGTTCAGCACATTTTTAGAATGCCCATGGGCGCTGTCCAGCACGATGACGTCCACCTTGGCATCCACCAAAGCCGCCACCCGCTCCAGCACATTCGCGGTAATTCCCACGCCTGCGCCGCAGAGCAGCCTTCCCTGTTCGTCCTTGGCCGCCAGCGGATACTTGATTGCCTTCTCAATATCCTTGATGGTGATAAGGCCCTTCAGGTTGAAATCCGCATCTACGATAGGAAGCTTTTCCTTTCGCGCCCTGGCCAGAATCTGCTTCGCCTCATCCAGCGTGATACCTTCCGGCGCGGTAATCAGGCCGTCGCTGGTCATGGATTCTTTAATTTTCTTCGTGAAATCTTTCTCGAATTTCAGATCGCGGTTGGTGATGATACCCACCAGCTTCCGCCCTTCGGTTACGGGAACTCCGGAAATGCGGAACTTCGCCATCAGGGCATCCGCATCCGCCAATGTATGTTCGGGAGTCAGAGAAAACGGATCCGTGATGACGCCGTTCTCGGAACGCTTGACCTTGTCCACCTCTTCGGCCTGCGCCTCAATGGACATATTTTTATGAATCACACCGATGCCGCCCTGTCTTGCCATGGCGATTGCCATGCGGTGTTCCGTTACGGTGTCCATCCCCGCACTCATCATGGGAATGTTCAGCCTGATCTTCTTCGTCAGCCAGGTAGTCAGGTCTACCTGGTTCGGTACCACTTCCGAATAAGAAGGTACCAACAGTACATCGTCAAACGTAATGCCTTCACCGATAATCTGTCCCATCTCTTGTCCTCCTGTTTATAGTCGCCGCGCGATGGCTCTTAATGGCAATGTCACCTCGGCGCCCACCCGCACCGCAAAAATTTTTCTTATGAGTTTACCAAAATTTTATAATTCTGTCAATATATAAATCAGTCAGAAAATACCTTTCTGGGAGATGCATTTTTCATAATCTTTATAAGCTCCTCGGAAGGGCTTAAAAGTATCTTCTCACCGCCTTCGTAATACATGACATAGCGTCTGTCAGGCTTCAATTCCTCGCCGATGCTGTAGTCCTTCACCTTCGCATTACGGTTTTTATAATTGTCCAGATGGTAGCTTTTGACAGGCGCCAGGATTTCCACCCTGTCCAGTTGATATGCGGCAACGCGTTTCCGCTTGGACTTTGCCATGATCTTGTCCACCACCAGTTCCCTGTCCAGATAGAGATACTCGTATTCCAGATTTGTAAACAGATTGACAAAATATGCTCCCGCTCCGCACAGGATTGCGCCTATCATCGCAAATATCATCAGCGGAGGCAGTACAAATACAGCCAGCACCAGTATTACGGTCAGCGTGATCAGCAGCACCTTAAAAAATTTGCCCAACAGGGAAGTTTTTGCCTTTACCAGGCATTCTACATAAGCATCGCTCATTTTACATACCTTTCCTTTATCATATATTTGTAATATTACCGCCCTTCCGCCTCCGAACAGCCTGCTTCTCCGGCGGCACGGTACTTCCTTCATTATCATAATAAACTATCTTCCCTGAACTTTCAAGAAAACTTTCCAAAATATGCGCGATTTATCATTTTTTTAGATTCACATAACAGAGGCTTCATTGACAATCCCTGTCTTTCATATTAATATGATACCAGACCCAAAAGGAAAAGACGCTGATGTGATTTACGCGGCGAATGGCACAAAGCGCGCAGTTCCCTGCCGTATCGGGAACAGCGATAAGCCATATATAGGATATGCGGACACTTCCGTGAAACAGCAGATGAGAAAGGTGGAGAAACGGCATGCCGGTAATGGATGAATTCAAAGAGGAACGGGAAGCTTTAAAACATGGAACCCTGAAGCAAAAGTGGCAGTATTTTTTAGATTATTACAAGTGGTTTGTGATTGTGGGAGTGCTGATTCTCATTTTCGCAGGCTCTTTTCTCTACCAGCTGATAACCCGGAAGGAGCGGGCCATCTTCGCAGCCCTGGTCAACGCGTATGAACTGGAACCGGCGGCTGCATATCCGGAAACGTTTGCGGAATACGCCGGCATCGACCTGGAGGAATACGATGTCTTCTTTGACTCCTCCATGTACCTGGACTCCTCCAATCTGGCAGCCGTGGATGAGAATACCATGGCTACCACCCAAAAGCTGATGGTATATATCGCCGCACGGGAAATTGATATCCTTGTTGCCAGCGAATCCACCATCAATTCCTATGCCTACAACGAAACCTTCCATGACCTGAGGACCATCCTCAGTGCGGAACAGATTAAAAAATATGAGCCTTACTTCTATTACATGGACCAGGAGGTTGCCGACGCCAGAAATGAAGCGGATGTCACGGGCGAGGATTATGTGAGCGTACCGGATTACCCCTCCCCCAGGAATCCGGAGGCTATGGAAAATCCCATCCCGGTGGGCATCTATCTGGATGCGGCTGAGGGCCTGCTTGAAAATTACTACTTTTCGGATGATGCCGTCATTCTGAGCGTGCCGGCAAATACGCCTCACTCGGAGAATGCGGTAAAATTTATCGATTTTATTTTCCAATAGGTATCCGTTTTTTCTTTCCCCATGCCGGCGCGGTTGTCAACGGCGCCGGTATGCTTTAAACAGCCGTATTACAGCAATTCCTTCAGCAGGGCGTCCACGCCGGCCGGATTTGCCTTTCCCTTCATGGCCTTCATCACCTGTCCCACCAGATAGCCGATCGCCCTGTCCTTGCCGCCCCGGTAATCCTGCACGGACTTTGGATTGGCGGCGATGGCCTCCTCCACTGCCTTCCGCAGGGCGTCTCCGTCGCTCACCATCTTAAGCTCCCGCTCCTCCACATACTTTTCCGGATCCACATCCTCCGCAAACATCGCCTCGAATACTTCCTTCGCCACAGTGGAATTGATCACCCCTCTATCCGTCAGGGAAATCAGCTTTACCAGGTTCTCCGGTGAAAAGCGGATATCCTCCGGATCAAGCCCCTGCTCCTTCAGCAGCCGCAGCGTCTCCCCCATCAGCCAGTTGGAAACCTTCTTCGGCCGGCTCCCCAACGCCACGGCAGCTTCAAATAGTTCTGCCGTGTGCCTGGATTCGGTTATGACTTCAATGTCGTAGTCAGGAATGTCATACTGCGCCTGATACCGTTTTATTTTCTCCGTGCGGAATTCCGGCTGGCGGGCGCGGATTTCCTCCAGAAAGGAATCATCGATGTACACGGGCACCAGATCCGGATCCGGAAAATACCTGTAATCCCGTGCGTCCTCCTTGGAGCGCATGGGGTAGGACGCGCCTTTCCCTTCATCCCATCGCCTGGTCTCCAGTGTCACGGCCCGGCCTGACTCTATCAGGCCAATCTGGCGGTTCCGCTCGTTTTCGATTGCCCTGGCTATGGAGCGGAAGGAATTCAGATTCTTCATCTCCGTGCGGGTGCCCAGCTCCGCTGCCCCAGCCTCACGGACGGACAGATTCACATCCGCCCTCATGGAGCCTTCCTGCAGCTTACAGTCGCTTGCTCCCAGGTATCGGATAATCAGGCGCAGCTTTTCCAGACAGGCAATGACTTCCTCTGCACTGCGCATGTCCGGCTCGAAAACGATCTCAATCAGCGGCACGCCGGAACGGTTGTAATCCACCAACGTGCAGTCCTCCCCCTCGTCATGAACCAGCTTGCCCGCATCCTCCTCCATATGGATTTCATGGATACCGATACGCTTTGTGCCTGCCGAATCTGTGTTTCCCAACCGGGACGCATCCATTTCCCCGGCAGCTTCCGCTTCCCCCACGGCCCCATGTGCTTCTCCCACGGCCCCATGTGCTTCTCCCACGGCCCCATGCGCTTCTCCCACGGCCCT